>Ga0222712_10003028_pt1 | contig 18684 bp, 10 predicted proteins | sample C33_657DmetaG_FD_165043 | JGI IMG/M metagenome (GOLD analysis project Ga0222712, IMG submission 165043) | Estuarine water microbial communities from San Francisco Bay, California, United States - C33_657D | ecosystem: Environmental > Aquatic > Marine > Unclassified | place: USA: California... | reverse complement strand
CAATAGGTGCTGGGCTTGCATTGCTTCAATCTGCGGCGAATCCTTACATCACTATTTTAGGGCCTAAAGAGCGAGCTGCTCAGCGGTTCAGTATCATGGGAATTTGTAATAAGGGTGCCGGTATTCTTGCTCCCTTGTTATTTGCAGCAGTGATATTCAGAGCCACAGATAGCGGCATGCTTGATAGTCTGGATACAATGACTCCAGAACAGAAAAACATTGTATTACATGAATTGATACAACGAGTAATTGTTCCATATGCTTGTGTTGGAACTTTTCTTTTTCTGATTGGATTATTTATCCGGTTTTCACCTCTTCCTGAGATCGATACCGAACATGAAAGTGAAGAACTGGCACAGGCAAATTCATCCAAGACCAGTATCATGCAATTCCCACACCTTGTTTTGGGCGCTTTCGCGATATTTTTACATGTTGGAACTCAGGTTATTTCTATTGACACTGTAATTAGTTATGCAGGTACAATGAACCTCAACTTAATTGAAGCCAAGGTTTTTCCATCCTATACCCTTACCGCGCAGATTTGCGCCTATTTTATCGGAATCTTTTTTATACCTAAATTTTTCAGTCAGTTAACAGCCCTTCGGGTAAGTACAATTTTGGGTATTGTTTTAACATTTCTTATTATTTATGCCAAAGGCCAGGTTAATTTCCTAGGACATACAACCGATATTTCAATATGGTTCGTAGTGATGCTTGGTCTGGCTAACTCACTAGTTTGGGCTGGTATCTGGCCGCTTGCATTAGATGGCTTAGGCAGATTTACCAAAATTGGAGCTTCATTAATGATTATGGGATTAGTCGGTAATGCCTTATTGCCAATGGTTTATGGATATTTAGTTGATATTTTCAATGCCAGAGAGGCCTATTGGGTATTATTTCCATGCTATGTATACCTAGTATTCTATGCTTTCAGAGGTTATCGTTTAAGAAAGTGGACACGTTAATCGCTTTTGCAGAAATCATCATACCGATTATTTAGAAATAGATCAAATGAAAAACAGTACTTTTCTTCAGTTTGCAGCTTTTTTTCTTGTTACTCTTAGTGTAAATGCACAAACAGGAGCTAAACCCGGACTTGCACTTGAACCCTCAACCTATACCGAAAATTTTGAAGACCGGGAACTTGGAGCATGGGCATCCTATCCTCATTGGCAGGATATTGCTTATAATCAGGAGTTCAGACCCAATGAAATGGTACCCGGCGATGCGAATATTTCAGTTGTGCAAAAAGTTACTGCCTATACCAATGTAGATGCCTATGCCGGAGCACAAAAGCTTTTGGACATGTACCTTGTTCCTGGAGCAAAGTTGAATTTCAGATTTTACTTGAAGTCAAATACCCCATCAGAGTCTTATAAAGTGCTATTTGCCGCAGGAGATTTAGGTAAAATTGAATATACCATCAATAATCCCGAAAGAAACAAATGGGTTAGCGCAACTGTAAGTTTTGAAGATCTGTTAAAAGCAAATCCAAAAATTTCGGGAATGGATAAGGTTCGGATATATGCCCTTGCATTTATTGCGAAATTCCCTATGGCAGATCCGTCAATGCCGATATATTTTGGAATCGATGATATCGCATTCTCTGCTGCGCGTGAAACGGCTTTCCGTTTTAATGCGCCAGAGATGCATAAACTTCCTGAATACGCACAGTATATACCAAAAAAACATTATTTAGAAGGCGATGATTTTATTCTGAATGGTTCTTGGCCTTTGGATGCAAAAAACGTAAGTGTGGAGATCCTTTCTTTTGCTGATCAAAAGAAGTCATTCTTTAAGGCTGATCTTGTTAAAAATGGTTCAGACTGGAGTTTGAAGCCTTTGAAGATTAATTTTCCAGTTGGGCTTTATTTGGCTAGGTTAAAGGCAGTTAATGGTACTTCAACAATCGCTACCACCGAATTCACTATTCATGTAGCCCCAGCAAATATGGCTGGCAAGCATCCTCGTTTACTGTTTGATGCCGATAAAAAGAAATTGTTGGATGCTAAGTTTAAGCAGCCTGAATTTGCAAAGGTTTATGATGATATTCTTAAAAATGCCAAGGAACAGCGAATTAAGATTCCTGTAAATACATTAATTTTTGACCTTGATCAGTTCCCAAAAGAAGATTGGTTACCTACATGGAATGCATGGGGCAACAAAATATATAATACCGGCGAAGCGTTAAGATTAAATGCACGAGCCTATGCGTTCCATGGCGATCGTGAAGCAGGAACCTATGTAAAAGAGGTTTTACTTAAACTTTCTACCTGGCCAAATTGGACACACCCTTGGCAAACCAATCGCGGTCGTTACAGTGAGCATCGTACAGGTAGCTGGGCACATCGTGTGGCCGAAGCCTATGATCTTACCTTCGATTTAATGAATGCCGAAGAAAGCAAGCAGATTCGTAAGGCTATCATGGCCAATATTGTGGATGGTGCCCATCGTTCTTATGTTTTTAATGATGATATAACAGCTGCTACATCAAACTGGCTTGCAATGATTTTGGGAGGTTCACTCATGAATATGGCAGCTGTATATGCTGATGGGCCTGATACTGAAAATCTGGAACCTTTTTTTACAGGTGCTATGATCAAGTATTATAAATTTATTAATCGCGTTGTTGACCAGAAAGATGGCGCTTGGGGCGAAGGTTATGGATATAACAGTTATTCCTTCTCAAATATGGCATACAGTTTACCATCCATAGATAATGTATTCAAGGTTGATTTAACTGCCCCGCTTATAGGAAGTTACAGTGAATTTATCTGGGCTGGATTAATTAAAGACAAACTTTGGTTTGAATATGGCGATTCTGCAGGTCCAATGGGTCCTGCAACATTTTGGAGTTTCCTTATGGAAAAAAGAAGAGAACCAAGATTGAGCTGGTTCTATAATTTTATGAAGAAGGAGGAAAATTATGAAGATGTAATTTTCAATACCAAAGGGATCCCAGAGGATAGTCCATTTGATGAAAACCCAGTTAAAATATTCCGTGAAGTTGGTACTACGGTATTCAAAAGTGGTTGGGAGAAAGATGATTTCTCTTTTGTAATGCGCTCCGGAGCATTTTACAATCACCAGCATATTGATCAGGGCAGTTTCTGGCTTGCGGATAAAGGCGTGATCTTTATTGAAGAACGACATTTAAAAAATTCTACCTATTATGATGATCCCATTTATCAGTCTAAATTAATCCAGCCAATTGGGCATTCAACAATTTTGATTGATGATAATGAGCAAAGCCAGCGCACTGGTGATCATCTATACCATGCACCTGGTTTTAATGATCAAGCTTACATCGCTAATTTCCTGGATGGAAAGGATGCTGCATTCTCAGCCGGTAATATCGGTGAATTGTATTTTGATAAAGTAAAAGATCTCAGCAGAAATGTTCTTTTTATTAAACCAAGAACGCTTTTGATGCTTGATACAGCAGTTCCGTCAGCTCAAGATGCAAAAGTTACATTATTGTATCAAACCGCAGAATTGGAGCATATAAAGGCTGGTAAAGATGTTTCAAATATTACGAAAAAAGGAGTAACGCTCAATATCATGCACCTTGCTCCAAAGGCTGTTGAAACCAAAGCTGTTGAAACTCCCCATTACTTGTTTACTCTTCAGCGTGTGGCCCACTTGAAGAAGGAAGGAATGCTTACAGTTTCAGCAAGCACAAAGAATAAACAGCCCCTGGTTATTGCTAACCTTTTAACTACTGATGGAAGTGATGGAGTTTCTGAGGTAATTACAGAAGAAGGTGAGGGATATGTTAGTGGAGTAGCATCGGGTAAAAAGTTTGCATTTAGCACTTTGCCAGGTAAGATTTATCAAACGGCTGGAAGAGAGACTGATGCCGCTGCTATAACATGGAGCGATGATCGGGATTTTGTTGCATTGGCAACAAGCTTTACCAATCAAAGTGCTTCAAGATCATTGAGTTCAACAGAAATTTTAACGTTTGAATGGTCGGCTAATGGAATAAAATACGCAGTTAGTAAAACGGCTAAATTAATTATTTCATCTTCATCAAAACCAAAAACTGTATTTTTGAATGGAAAGGCAATCAGTAATTTTACCTTTGACAGTGTTAAGAAGCAAGTGTCAATTCAGATTCCGGCAGGAGAGGGAGGAATTAAAATCAATTAATAGAGTATCGAGTAGTGAGTATTGAGTAATGAGATTGAATCCGGGTTCAATTGAAATTTGGTTTTCAGACTTGCGAATTTACCTGGGCATCATGTAAGATAAATTCGTCAGTCACTTGCTAAACTAACCAACTAACCACTAACCACTAACCAACTAATACAAATGGAAGAATTCTCATTAAATAATAAAGTAATCATAGTAACCGGAGGCACGGGCATTCTGGGTAATTCATTTATCAATGGAATTGTCAAATCTGGTGGTGCAGTGGGTATTTTGGGAAGAAATAAAGATGTTGCCAACCAACGTGCAGATGCAATAAATAAGAATGGTGGTCGTGCAATCGCTCTAATAGCAGATGCAATGAATGAAGCTCAGCTAATCGATGCAAAGAACAAAGTTCTGGATACTTTTGGTAGAATTGATGGTTTAGTGAACGGTGCAGGGGGTAATCAGCCTGAAGGAGTTTTAATGCCCGACCAGGATCTTTTTAAAATGAACCTTGAGGGAATGAAGAAGGTAATGGATTTGAATACCTGGGGCACTTTGATTCCATCTCAAATATTTGGTGAAGCAATTGTTCAAACCGCAGAAAGAGGAAGTATCGTAAATATCTCATCAATGAATTCAAAACGTGCTATTACACGTGTTTTGGGCTATAATATGGGTAAGGCTGCAGTTGATTGCTATAATCAATGGTTTGCAGTAGAGCTTGCCAACAGATACGGCGACCGTATCCGAATGAATGCACTAGCACCGGGTTTTTTCTTGACGGAACAGAACAGAAATTTATTAACTAAACCTGATGGTACATTTACAGAACGTGGTGAAAAGGTAATTAGAAATACCCCATTCAAGCGATTCGGTCATCCTGATGAATTACAGGGTGCCCTGGTATGGTTATTAAGTGATGCCTCTAAGTTCGTAACCGGTTCAATGATTTGTGTAGATGGTGGATTTTCAATTTTTGCTGGAGTTTAATGAATACAACGAATAATATAACTGGACCATATGGAATGCAACAAACCATGCGCTGGTATGGTCCGAATGACCCAGTAAGCCTATCTGATATACTTCAGGCTGGTTGTTCAGGAATAGTAACGGCATTACATCATATTCCTAATGGTGAAGTATGGCCGGTTCTGGAAATAGAAAAGAGAAGGTTAGCGGTTGCAGATGCAGGAATGGTCTGGAGTGTGGTAGAAAGCGTTCCGGTTCATGAAAACATCAAAACTCAACAAGGAGATTTTCAAAAGTATATTGAAAATTACAAGCAAAGTATCAGGAATTTAGCCTCTTGTGGTATAAACATCATCACGTATAATTTTATGCCCGTTCTAGATTGGACGCGTACAGATTTAGCCTTTAACGTTGAAGATGGATCAAAGGCGCTTCGCTTTGAAAAGGCAGCCTTCATGGCCTTTGATCTGTTTATATTAAAGCGTCCAGCTGCTGAAAAGGATTATTCACTTGAAGAGATTACTCGTGCAAAAAATAGATTCAGTGCAATGTCTGAGGAGGAAAAACAATTACTTACCCGTAATGTTATTGCAGGATTACCCGGAAGTGAAGAGAGTTTTACAATTGCTCAATTTCAACAAGCTTTGGATACATATCAGGGGATTGATGCAGTTCAGCTTAGAAAAAACCTCATTTTCTTCCTAAAAGAAGTTATACCTGTGGCAGATGAATGCGGTGTTAAGATGGTTATCCATCCCGATGATCCGCCTTATGCTATTCTGGGGCTTCCTAGAGTAGTAAGCACAGCGGCAGATTTTTATGCACTAATAGAATCTGTTCCTTCACTTTCTAATGGTCTATGCTTTTGCACCGGATCTTTTGGTGTTCGTGCAGATAATGATCTTCCTGCTATGGTTGAGCAATTTGCCGACCGGATTAATTTCATACATCTTAGAAGTACACGCAGGAATGAATCAGGTGATTTTTACGAAGACAATCATCTCGATGGTGATGTGGATATGTATGCGGTTGTTAAGCAGCTGGTCAAGATCTCACAATCCAGAAATATCTCAATCCCAATGCGACCAGATCATGGACATCAGATGCTTGATGATTTGAAGAAGAAAACCAATCCAGGTTATTCGGCCATAGGTCGCCTTCGCGGATTGGCAGAGTTGAGGGGTCTGGAATATGGGATTGTTAATAGTTTGAAAAATAGTTTTTAAACATGTATAATTTAAATTTGAATAATTTGGTCCTTGCGTAAAAATCAAGGACTTTTTTTATTACAAGCTATTTGCTACTATCCGATTGTAAAAAAATCATAATTCTGGTATATTAGAAAGAAATATTAGCTCAATTATTTAATCTTATTCATTAAATTTTAAGAGGTTACAATTCGAGATAAATAATGGACTCGTTTTTTAGATCAATCATTCATTAACCATCAAAATGAAAACAAATTTTACAAACAATTATCGGTTTTCTTTGAAAACAATCTTTTGTATTTCAATGGCATTAATTTTATTCATGAACAATGGGTTTGGTCGTAACAATCCAGGGAGGTTGAAGGCTAAAAAACCAAATATCATCTTCATTGCAATTGACGATCTCAATGATTGGATCAATCCACTAGAGCTAGGAGGAATGCCAGGATTAAAAACCCCTAATTTTGATAGGTTAAAGAAGATGTCTATGTCATTTACTAATGCGCATATTCCTTCTCCTGCATGTGCACCTTCGCGGGTGGCGATAATGACTGGAGTAAGTCCGGGAAGATCAGGTATAACAGGATGGAAAAACCCAGATTGGCGCGCTGTTCCGGCATTAAGTAGCCTCCTTACCATGGAGCAATTTTTTAAAGATAAAGGATATCAAACATTGGCGGGCGGAAAGATCTATCATACTTTGGCTCCACCAAGGGCTGTTGTCAATCAATCAGAAGCCAAAGGCTGGGATTATTATTATCCAAGTTTGAATGTTCCCATTCCATTCCAGGTAAGAGCTCCTGAGTCAATTATTTCGCCCAAAAATTTCAAAGGAGTTCAGCCCGAATATTTTACTTGGGGCCCGATCAATCTTGGAGACGAATACATGGCTGACTATCATATCGCAGAATGGGCAAAGCATGAACTCTCTCAAAAAAGAGATAAACCCTTATTCTTGGCAGTTGGATTAACCAAGCCTCATGATCCATGGGAAGTGCCTCAAAAATATTTCGACATGTATCCGCTTCAGTCTGTTCCTGATCTAGAAATTAAGGAAGATGACCTTGAAGATGCTTTTATTCATGGCAGAAGGCCTTTGCATCGGTTTATTACTGATAATGATCAGGTTAAGAAAGTTGTGCAGGCCTATATGGCAACTATTTCATTTACAGATGCTATGCTCGGTAAATTACTAGATGATTTAGAAACAACAGGCTATTTAAATAATTCAATTTTGATGGTTTGGTCTGATCATGGTATGCACATGGGAGAAAAAGAAAATTGGGAAAAGTTTACGCTCTGGGAACGTTCAACCAGAGCTCCAATGTTTATTATGGCACCGGGGGTAACTAAGCCTGGTTCAACTACCAATGTTCCGGTTTCTATGATGGATATGTTCCCTACTTTAGCAGAATTGACAGGTGAAAAGATTCCTGAGTATTGTGATGGAGAAAGCCTTGTTCCGATGCTTAAGAACAAGAGTTTTGTTCATGAGCCTGCTTTTACAGCTTATTTCATGAATGAAGAAGGGGGTACGAACTCAGGTGATGGATATACCATCCGAACAAACAGATACCGATACATTTATTATCCATTCATAAATCTGGAAGAGTTGTACGACCATGATATTGATAAAAATGAATGGGATAATATTGCTTACAAGCCAGCAAGTAAGAATATCATTAAAGAACACAGAAAATTGCTTTCAGATCAGGTACCTAATTTGAAATGGAAAAATGAAGATCCAAAAGGTTATATCCTGACTAAGGATGGAAATGTAAGAAAGAAGGATTATATCAAAATAGCTGATTTGAAAAACATGAAATGGGGACTTTAATAAAATTACCTCTGTTCGTTTAGAATAATACTACTACAAATACGAATGAAGATCCAAAATTTAATTTTCCTGCTAATCTGTGTAATCTTGTTCACAGCTAGTTCTTGTAATCAAGATAAAAAAGCTAAAGATCAGAGTCTTACCTCTAAAGGTGCCACTCCTGTAACCCTTGCAGATATTTCTTTTAATGGAGACACTTCCAGTTTGGGTATGGTGAAAATCCCTGCTGGAACCTACATGATGGGTGCTGATAATCAGCAAGCCTCAGAAGATGAATATCCAAAACACAAGGTAATGATTGATGCTTTTTTGATCGATCAGCACGAAGTTACCAACGATCAGTTTGCAAAGTTTGTAGCAAGTACAGGATACTTGACCACTGCAGAAAGAAAACCAGATTGGGAAGAATTGAAGAAACAATTACCTCCTGATACCCCTAAGCCTGATGAATCATTATTAGTGGCAGCTTCCTTGGTTTTTACTCCTCCTACAAAAAAGATAGATTTGAATGATTATTCTCAATGGTGGAGCTGGGTTCCCGGTGCAAGCTGGAAAAATCCTGAAGGTCCTGGCAGTGATATTAATGGAAAAGGCAACTATCCGGTTGTTCATGTAAGCTGGGATGATGCAATGGCCTATTGCAAATGGGCTGGAAAGCGACTTCCAACAGAGGCTGAATGGGAATATGCCTCAAGAGGAGGTTTGATCAATAATGTATACCCATGGGGCAATGAGCATGTCAATACTGGGAAAGCAAAAGCCAATACTTGGGAAGGAAGCTTTCCCAATATGAATAATGCTCATGATAAATTTACCGGTATCGCTCCTGTAAAATCTTTTGCTCCAAATGGCTATGATTTATATGACATGCCCGGAAATGTTTGGGAATGGTGCTCAGATTGGTATAGGAATGATTATTATAAAAGTGTGAATAATCCATCTGGCATTAATAATCCAAAAGGCCCCGCCGATAGCTTTGATCCTGATGAGCCTTATACTCCTAAAAGAGTGTCAAGGGGAGGATCTTTCATGTGCAATGAATCCTATTGCTCAGGTTACAGAGCAGCCCGGCGCATGAAAAGCTCTCCTGATTCAGGAATGAGTAATTTAGGTTTTAGATGTGTGAAATAATCATAAGTATCCATGAATAAGACTTCTGTTTTTTCAAATGTTATTTCTTTACTTGTTTTATTGATAGTTTTAACATTATTCCATTCATGTTCCGATACCGGGAAAGCGGATCCTGTTAAAGCTAAATCTATCAAAGCAAGTAGTAAAAAGGCAGATAAACCAAGCTGTTGCGCTAGTGTTATACCTGCTAGATTTCCGATAACAAGTATTGTGAAAAAGTGATTAATTTAAAAATAGACTCAAAACGTGGCACTATTTTTTTGCGATTTTCATTTTATATTTATTAACTTAAAAAAAATTAAGTTTTTGGTATGTCTCTTCATGCATCATATTCTGATACAGAATTGCTGGATTTGATCCGGTTAGGAGATAAAGTAGCCTTTTCAGAGATATATAGCAGGTATTGGAAAAAGGTATTTACTGTTGCAACTAATAAAATTGGCCAGTTAGAAGAAGCAGAGGAAATTGTTCAGGATATATTCATCTCACTTTGGGACAGGAGGGAATCGATCATAATTACTACAAGTCTTAATGCTTACCTTGCCGTCTCTGTTAAATATAGAGTGATCAAGATCCTTGCAAAACGAAGTCAGTATAATAAATATGCTGATTATAGTTTAAATGTTATCCCAATTGCATCTAATTCAACTGAAGACTGGCTAGAGTTTGAAGAGCTCAAATCCCGATTAGAATTACTTGTTTCAAATCTTCCCGAAAAATGTCGCCTGGTATATAAAATGAGTCGTGAAAATGGCATGTCTCAAAAGCAGATAGCTGCAGAATTTTGTATTTCTGAAAAGACCGTCGAAGCTCATATTGGCAAAGCTCTTAAAGTTCTAAGAACTGGCCTTGGTCAGTTATTCCTATAAACAATTCTCGTTTAAAATTATATTTTCATCTGGACTAAGGGATTTACCTTGGAAAAAGGACATGTATACAAACACCCAATACATGAAACCTTTAAGTTCAGACGAACGATATCAGGAATTGGCCGAAAAGTGGCTAAATAATACCATTTCTCCTGAAGAGAAGGAGGCCTTTGCTCAATGGTACAATTTTGCGCAAGATAAGAATATCATTCTTCCAGAAAATTACGTGACTGATGAAAAGGAACTAAAAGAACGTATTTTTTCAGAAATCGAAAACGTTATATCTGCAAAAGATTCCCATTCTATTCGTAGAAACTATAAATGGTATTATGCAGCATCTGCTGCAGCAATAATTGCTGTAGTTTTTTCTATTACGATGCATTTTAATTCAAAAATTAAAGAAACTGAACTAGTTGTTGCTAAAGAGATTGTAGATAAGCCTTCAGTTCAAACTCCGAAAATAAAGAAATCTTTTATTTCAATAAAAAAATCTGAACTGTTAACGGAAAATGACATTGAACCCGGCGATGATAAAGCAATTCTTACTTTAGGTGATGGTACAAAGATTATCTTGGACGATGCTCAAAATGGTGTACTTGCAAATCAGGGAGGAAATAGCATCTTAAAAGCAGCTGATGGAGAATTGATCTATTCATTCTCAACTGAAAGCAATTTACAACTACCCGAAGATCATTCAAATGATATCATTTTTAATACCATCGAGACACCTAAAGGCGGTAAATTTCAGATTAGACTCCCAGATGGTAGCAAGGTTTGGCTAAACGCAGCATCATCCATTCGATTCGCTACAAAGTTTGCAGGATCTAAGAGACAAGTTGAACTGCATGGTGAAGCTTATTTTGAAGTAGCACATGATGAATCTAAGATTTTTGAAGTGAATACCCGAAATCAGACGGTACAAGTTTTTGGAACCCACTTTAATATCAATGCTTACGAAGACGAACCCTCTGTGAATACCACCTTATTAGAAGGTAGTGTTAGGATTTCAGATATACGAACCAATATTTCACAGATGCTAAAACCTGGAGAACAGTCTAAGTTAACTGAACGCATCGAGGTTATTAATGTTAAAAATACGGCTGAGGCTGTAGCATGGAAAGAAGGTTATTTTCAGTTCCATGAGGCAGATATTAAGACAGTTATGCGTCAAATTGAGCGCTGGTATGATGTTTCCATTATATATGAGGGAGATATGCCAAATTATCGTTTTGGAGGAGAAATTGAAAGGAGTTTAAGTTTAATACAAGTTCTTAAAGTATTGGAAAAAACTAAAGTTCATTTCAGATTAGAAGGAAGGGAGGTTATCGTAATGCCATAATGTTTACAAAAAAAACAAACCAGAAGCGTTGCAGCGCCCCTGGTTAAAGTTTTGCCAAATAAAACAGATTTACAAACCATATTCATCAACAAAACAATCAAATGTATGAATTCTCTAACTAAAAATGGGTATTGCATGAGCAATATTCGAGAACATGTCTGCTTTAAATCAGACTCACCAAACCATACAAAGCTACATCATATTAGAGCCATATCGGCCAATATGTTGCTTTATAAACAATTAGGACGGATTATGAAATTGACCTTCATTTTAATTCTGGTCACTTTAATGAATGTTTATTCGACCGGATATTCACAAAAAGTAACTTTAGTAGGTAAACATGCCCCACTCGAAGAATTTTTCTCGACTATTAAACAACAAACGGGCTATGTATTTTTTTACGATTTAAATTTGCTTAAAACAGCAAAACCTGTTACACTTAAAGTAGTTGATACAGAATTATCAGAGGTTCTTGATCTACTTTTTGAAGATCAGCCTTTGGATTATAGTATTGAGAACAAGACTATTGTGATCAGTGAAAAATTAACTTCCAAAAGTCGCAAGGCATTGAAAAATGCACCTTTTATACTAATGGATATCAGAGGAAAGGTTGTTGATTCAAAAGGAGAGACTTTGCCTGGTGTAAGTGTTAGGGTAAAAGGAAGCAATATTGGAGCAACAACAGATGCTCAGGGAAATTTTGTTTTGAATGCACCGGATAATGGGGTTCTGGTTTTCAGTTATATTGGTTATATAAGCCAGGAAGTTACTGTTAATGGCAGATCGACCATTAATGTCACTTTGGCTGAAGATTCCCAAATTCTTGGAGAGGTTGTGGTAACCGCTCTGGGTATCGAAAGATCCTCTAAATCCTTAAACTATGCCGCCCAGACTGTTAAAACAGCTGACCTTAATCAGGCTAAAGAAACTAACCTGATTAATTCCCTGGCTGGAAAAGTTGCCGGTGTAACTATTACCAAGAATGCAACCGGACCTGGTAGTTCTTCAAATGTAGTTTTACGTGGTCAACGGTCTGTATTCGGAAGTAACCAACCTTTATATGTTATTGATGGAGTTCCAATGGACAATACTAGTCGTGAAGTAGGTACTGGTGGTACACATGGAAGCCGTGATGGTGGAGATGGTATAGGTATGTTGAACAGTGATGATATTGAATCCATGACTATCCTTAAAGGTGCTTCAGCTGCGGCATTATATGGAAGTGCTGGACAAAATGGTGCAATTATTATCACAACCAAAAGAGGAAAATCAGGTAAGATTACTGTTGATTATACCGGGAATACCACTGTTGATCGCCCGTTTATCCTTCCTGAAGTACAGGCAGAGTACGGACAAGGTGCCGGAGGTGTTTATAATGCAAACTCTGAAACCAGCTGGGGTCCAAAAATCACAGGACAAACAATCACCTTGTGGAATGGTAAGCAAGTGTCTATGCAAGGTCAGCCTGATCGTATAAAAGATTTTTATCGTGATGGATCAAGTTTGACAAACACCCTGGGAATTAGTGGTGGTAGTGAGAAAATGCAAACCTATTTTTCATATGGTAATAATAAAGCGAATGGTATTCTTAGAAACCATGTGTTAGACAGACATAATTTTGATTTCAAGATAGATAACACTATTACTGACAAACTTTCATTCTTTACAAAGCTAAGTTATATTGTTGAAGATGTTGATAATAAGCCCTTTACTGGTGAAAGAAATGATGCAACAGGTAGTATATACCATGCTCCGGCTTCCATTCCACTGAGTGAAATGCAGAATTATGAATATACTGATGTTTTAGGTAACCTTAGACAAAGCTATTGGCTTCCAGGTTCTATTTACTTGTCGAATCCATACTGGAAGATGAACAGGCAGGTTTTCTTTGAACAAAAGCGCCGCATGATTGGCCTGTTACAAGCAAAGTATAAGTTTACTAACTGGCTTGATCTAATGGTTCGGGGTAGTATGGACAGAACTGACGAGGATACAGAAAACAGAATGCACAATGATTCGTATGAACTGTCCGGAAATGGAAGTTATTACGAGATATACAAAGGAAACAGAAGATTCACTAACCTTGATGCTTTGCTTTCTTTTAAACGAGATATTACAAAGGATATTAATTTAACCGGATATCTTGGAGGTTCAATTCAGGAAACAAAATATGAATCAATTAACACTCTTGCTAATGGTCTGAACAAACTGGATTACTTCTTCATGTCTAATGCAAAAAATCCAAGAACTACAAACGTTATTGGCCAAACCCCAGAAGTGCAGTCTGTGTATGGTACTTCGACCATTTCATTTAAAGATTATCTTTATCTGGATATTACTGCCAGAAATGATTGGTCTTCTGCCTTACCTAAGGCGAATCAGTCTTATTTCTATCCATCAGTAGGATTGACAGCTATAATAACAGATATGCTTGATATGCCTAGCTGGATTTCTTATGGTAAGCTCAGGACTACTTATGCTAAAGCAGGTTTTGGCGGACAGCAATATTTGACTGATAATTATTTTTCGGTAGGGGCTGGTGGTGCCATAAATACTCCTAGTGTTAGATCACTCGGTAATTATCAACCGGAAATAACTACTTCATTTGAAGCAGGTTTAGACTGGCGATTCTTTACCAACCGTATAGGGCTTGATGTTACTTATTATAGATCTAATACTGAAAACCAGTTAATTGCTTTGGCTGTTCCAAATGCTACACTTTTTAGTTCTCAGTACATCAATGCCGGATTGATCCGGAATAGTGGAGTAGAAATTATGTTAAGTGGTGCGCCAATTAGAAATCAGAGTTTTTCATGGGACATAATGGCTAACTTCTCTAAAAATGTGAATAAGGTGGTTGAATTATCACCGAGGTTAAAAACAGCTGTTTTAGGGGATGACAGACAGGTTCTCGAAACTGTTCAAGAAGGCAAGTCTTTTGGAGAAATGTATATGGCCGAATGGAGTAAAGATGCACAAGGCAGAAGGTTAGTTAGTCCTGCAGGTGTTCCAATTCTTACCGGGAAAACAGCTTATGCAGGAAATTATAATCCTAATTATATGCTTGGTGTCAACAATTCATTCACATTCAAAAATCTTAACCTCAGTTTCTTATTAGATTACAGAAATGGCGGTACAGTTGTAGCCGGTACTTTGGCTGCAATGGATGTGAGTGGTAACTCGAAAAATTCTCTTCAATACAGAGAAACCGGGATTGTTGTGGATGGTTATACTACAGCCGGTGTAAAAAACACAACATCAATTACTGCAGAAAGATACTGGCAATCATTAGGTAACAGAACTCCAGCAAAGGATTTTTATGCTTTTTCAGCGACTAACCTTAGGCTTAGAGAGGTAGTATTTGGTTACAAAATACCAAATCAGCTTGTTCAAAAATCAGGATTTATTAAAAATGCCAGATTATCACTTGTTGGAAGGAATCTGCTATTCTTAAAGAAATATGCGCCTTACGATCCTGAAATAGCTACTGCTGTGACTAATAGAGGTGGTATGGAATACTCTTCTTTACCTACAACCCGTAATATTGGTCTTAGCCTGAACGCATCATTCTAATAGCTAATTGGCTATTGAATTAAATATTATTATTAATATTAAATTGAATACAATGAAAACTCAAAAATCATTATATAGAAAGTGGGCCGTTAGGTTGCTGCTATTTTTAGCGCCAATCGTAATACTGACAGCCTGTACTAAAAATTTCGATGAAATAAATAGAAGACCGGATGGTTTATTGAAACTGACTGCTCCGGATTTACGTAGTTTATTCCCCGGTGCATTAGTAGCCGGAGGTGGAATAGGTTATAACGAAACGAGTATGCTCTTGTTTCCTGGAGTATACTCTCAACATTTTGCCGGTACAAACATCAATCAGGAGTCTCATAGATATGTTATTGTGCAAAGATGGCAGGACATATGGCCTGGAACCTATGTGAATGCAATGCCTAAATTGGTTAATATTATTGAGGCAACTAAAGGTGGAAAAGAACCTAGCATGAATGCAATTGCCAGAATGTGGAAAGTTTTCTGTTTTATGCGTGTGACTGACGAGTGGGGGCCAATTCCATATTCCAAAATTGGTAAGGATACTACAGTTGTGAGTTATGATGATCAAAAGAGTATTTATTTTGATTTCTTCAAAGAACTGGATGAAGCAACTACAGATCTCAAAAATAATTTAGCTAAACCTTCATTTGCTACAGCAGATCGGATTTATAATGGAGATAATGCTAAATGGTTAAAGTTTGGAAATACATTGCGCCTGCGTTTGGCATTACGGATTTCGGATGTAGAACCTGCTAAAGCTAAAGTGGAAGCAGAGAAGGCATTTGCTGGCGGGGTGATGACACAGGCTTCAGATGGAGCCCATTTTGCAACCAATGCAGATTTTAACAATGGACTGAACAATTTTATGAGTAGAAATGGCTCCCGGATGAGTACCACTATGGAAAGTTTATTAGTAGGCTATAATGACCCAAGGCTACCTATATTTTGGAGCCCTGCACTTTCCGATGGTAAGTTCCGTGGTGTAAGAAACGGTATGACCGTTGCTCAACAAAATTTGCCTGAAAATAGTATTAACAATAATTCAGCAGTTGGTCCAAAGTATGCTGCTGCCACGATGACTACAACTCCTCAGGTTGTTTTTTATGCCTCTGAGGCTTATTTTCTTAGGTCCGAAGGAGCATTGAATGGCTGGAATATGGGTGGTACCGCCAAAGAACTTTATGAGATGGGGATAGAAACTTCATTGCGTGAGCATGGCATTACCAGTGCGGCAGTTATTTCTGCTTATGTTAATGGTACAAGTCTGCCTATTGCACCTAATAATCTGTTCCCTACTCCTCCATTGACCGATATTCCGGTAAAGTGGGAATCTGACACAGAAAGACAACGCGAACAAATCGGAACCCAGAAATGGATTGCTCTTTTCCCTGAAGGCCATGAGGCATGGGCTAGTATCAGAAGGTCAGGGTATCCTAAATTTTATCCGCTGTTAAATTCCCAAAATCCTGATATAACACCGGATAAAATGATCCGTAGAATTTCCTTCCTCGACAGGGAAATCATTGCTAATGGTGTTGCAGTAAAGGCAGCAGTTGCATTGCTTGGTGGTGGTCCTGATAACGTAGCTACCCGTTTGTGGTGGGATAAATCAAAATCAAAATAGGTAGACTTTTAATAGCTTGCTTATTTCTGTAGTTGAATCATCATAATACTTAGGGCATACCTGCGAAAGCAGGTATGCCCTAAGTTATCTATCAGTTGTATTTATTGTTGTTTTTTGCTTAGCTGTTTTCAGATTTTAAACCTATTGATTTTGTTCTATCGTTCGTTTAATAGCGCTTCTATTTTTAAATTGAACTATGTTTTTAATATAAATTATCTTTCATCTAATGATAATATCTAACATAAATACCCCAGCTTTATTAAATCATGAACTTTCTGAAGAAAGTAATGAAATTGAAAATACTGCTAATCAGAATCAGCTATTTGATGAGAATATGAAGTCTGTCAATGAGCAAATTAAACGTAGAAAATTTTTAGGAATAGGATTATTGGGCATGGCCGGCCTGAGTTTGCCGTTTGGTGCCAGAGGCGCTGAAAATAATTCTGTTGAGGACTTTGTAAAAGATATTATAGCTACTGAAACTGAGCTTTTTAAACAGCAGTCTGATAGTTTTGAGACTAAAATTAAATTAATCGAGAAAGCATGGGCTGAAAAAGATTTCAGAATGGTTCGTTCATTGAGTGATTCTATTAGAAATACCGGAATTCAAGCTCAGATAGAAGAAGAGGATCCTGGAAAGCCTTTGGTTGGTTCGGGTCAGTTTGGTACTGTGGCTACACTTCCTGCTGCCTGGAAAGCCTGGGCAAATGGCTGGAAATATTATAAAGTAATCGGTTTACAAGAAAAAGCCGGAATTAAACGTAAAGCAGAGCCTGTAGAGGTTTTATTAGCTTTTCGTTCTGATCAGGTAACATCGCTGGCCAGAGAAATTCGTGTTGCCGAGATTAGTGATGGCCAAATTAAAGAAGTGACTTCTCAGGTTTATGGAGTAGTAAGGAGAGGAGCAGAAAGATTATGTAAGCTGATGTTCCTTGCTGATAATCTAGGAGGTGAAAAACGGAGCTATCTGGTGTTTTTCGGCAATCCGGATGCTGAATTACCTGAGTATACTTCAGATCTTGAAGTAAGTGGAGAAGGTTATCACTTAAAAATAGAAAATCAATACTTCATCGCTTCACTTTCTAAACAAACGGGCCAGTTGGAACGGATGTTAATTAAAAGGGAACATGGGGTTGAATTATATGCCGGTGGTCCCGGACACGGAGAAACTCCTTGTATCGACTGGGCTCATGATTATGTTTCTGAAGATAATTTCATGAAGGTTAGAATTCAGTACTGGGATGAATGCCCGGATTATGAAATTTTCCGTGGTCCTATTTGTACCATTGTTCGCCGTTGGGGTTTTCCTCATTCGGCTTTGCATCCTATTTATCAGCCTTCACGTTTGAATATTGATATTGAATATCGATTCTATGCTGGATTGCCGTTCTTCCATAAGTTTGGAAAGATGAAAGCTGTTAAACAATTTGTTGCTACTGCATTAAGGGATGATGAGTGGGTTTTTACGGGTCAACCATTTACCGGAAGCTTATGGATGGGAGCCGATGAAAAATTGAAATTAGGTGAAATAGATAAGGCCAACGAACACAGTGTTAAGGCCTTTGGATATTACAATAAAGACTCTAAAGATTCATTTATAGGATTGTATTTAGAACACTCTGCAGAAGAAATACCGAAATTTCTTCATGCCGGCCACTCTCTTTTATACTATAATTGGCATGGAACAACCTGGTCACGATACCCGCTTGAAAAAAATCAAATCGTACCTGAAGGTGCTGTTCTCCATCAAAAGAATGCCTACGTTACTGTCGCGTTTACTGAAGCGGATGGTCCGGCTAAAATTGAAGCATTAAGAAAAGAATTATTAAGTCCGCTAACTAGCGTTCAGGCTACTTTGCCTGCCGGAATAGCGGCAAAAGAAAATAAACGCGTTCTTGCCCGTGAAGGTGAAGCACAAAATGGACAGATATCCAAACAGGTATTGTGGGATGCTTTAAGAAACTGTAAAGATCAGCAGTTATATATCGCAGATGTAAATATTG
>Ga0222712_10003026_pt1 | contig 18686 bp, 37 predicted proteins | sample C33_657DmetaG_FD_165043 | JGI IMG/M metagenome (GOLD analysis project Ga0222712, IMG submission 165043) | Estuarine water microbial communities from San Francisco Bay, California, United States - C33_657D | ecosystem: Environmental > Aquatic > Marine > Unclassified | place: USA: California... | reverse complement strand
CCACAATAAAATTAGACTAAAATTATGGCTAAGCAAAAATTTAAACTTATTATCATTGCACCTCCTAATGATTATAAAAGAGAAATAATCTGTGATAATATGGATTGGTCTAATGGAGCTTATTATTTCTATAATACAGAAGAAGATAATAGAAGGAAAGTTCTATGTTATTATCCGATAGTGAATACGATGATAGATTCTATTGAAGATTTTGTAGAAATAAAAGAAGAAGACAAGTCTAAAGAGGAAGGTAAAATTATTAATGAGGTTAAAGGAATTAATTCATGATAGAAATAAGATATAAGGACATTAATCCAGATAATGGTGATATTACAAACGATCAAATGATATGTCAATGTCCTACGGAAATGTTAGCTAATTGGGTCTATTCAGCGTTAGTGAGGGATATGTCACTTGATTATGATAATCCTAATAGAGAATTTTACATTAAAGAGCTATGAGATATCAAGAAATACAAGGAGATCTAATTGAATATGCTAAAAAAGGATTATTTGATGTGATCGCACACGGATGTAATTGCCATTCCACTATGGGAGCAGGATTAGCACCACAAATGGCTAAAACATTTGGCTGTGATAGATTTGAAATGGAACTTATTGGTTCAGACATTAATAAGTTAGGTAATATTGACTATGAAACATTCGTATTGGGTGAAAATGCAATATGGTCTTTAGAAGATGCAAAGAATAATCGTAATGAGCCAGAATTAACTGTGATTAATGCCTATACACAATACAACTACGGAAGAAATCACTCCGATGGTGTTTTAAGACCTATTGATTATGAAGCTTTGACATTATGCCTAAGAAAAATGAATATGGTGTTTCAAGGTAAACGTATAGGGCTTCCTATGATAGGAGCAGGACTTGCAGGAGGTGATTGGGATCATATTAAATATCTTATACAGAAGGAACTTAGAGACTGCCAGGTAACTATAGTGATCTACAAGAAAGAAAATAATAAATTATCATTGGACGAGATAATGAGAGACGCACACAAACAAAATAAGTTAATAGATGAGAAAGCTAGCAACGATTCAGAAAATTAAAGAAATCCTTCCTATTGAAGGCGCAGATGCTATTGAATTAGCAATCGTAAACGGTTGGAAGGTAGTAGTAGCAAAAAATGTAGGGCATAAAGAGGGCGATTATGTTATTTACTGTGAGATTGATTCATTTCTTCCTATTAAAGAAGAATTTGAGTTCCTTAGAAAGTCTTCCTACAAAAAAATGGCAGATGGATCTGAAGGATTCAGATTGAGAACAATTAAACTTAGAGGCCAAGTTTCTCAGGGACTAATTATTCCAATTAATGTCCTTATGAGATATAAGAATTTTATAGTTGAATTTGAGGAAGGATCTGATGTATCTGAAATTTTAGGAATTATTAAATACGAACCTCCTATGCCTGCAGAATTATCTGGAGTAGCTAAAGGACTATTTCCTGGATTCATTCCTAAAACTGACGAGGAAAGAATTCAGAATTTATCCGAGGTTTTTGAGAGCTGGAAAGAAGAAGGGCATAAATTCTATGTAACAGAAAAGCTAGACGGAAGTTCTGCAACATTCTATTACAAAGACGGAGAGTTTGGTGTTTGTTCTAGAAACTTGGAGCTTTTAGAAACAGAAGGTAATTCATTCTGGAAAGTAGCTAGAAATTTAGATCTAGAGAACAAAATGAAATCATTAGGATATAACGTGTGTTTTCAGGGGGAGTTAATCGGGGAAGGTATACAAGGAAACCCTTATAAGATATTAGGACAGACTGTTAAGTTTTTTAATGTATTTAATATTGACACTCATCAATATGTAGGTCTAACTGAATTTGTTAATACTATTCATGGATTAGGACTTGATACAGTACCTAAATTGGAAACTGAATTTACTCTTCCTGATACAATAGAAGATCTTTTATCTTATGCAGATGGAAAATCCTATCATAATTCAAACTTTGATAGAGAAGGTGTTGTTATAAGAAGCCTAGATAGAAAGATATCTTTTAAAGTTATCAGTAATAAATTCCTATTAAATGAAAAATAAAAAGACTCCAAAAAATAAATCGGAGGTTACAGCAAGGATAAACAATTTAATTAATATAAGTAGAAAAATGAGAGACAGACACATAATGTTTACTGATGATGATTTAGAATCAATAGACACACAAACACACACACAATGGTCGGTATTGCAAAATGACCAATTTGCTCCATCATATGTTTCAATCCCTCATGTTCCTTCTGGTCTCTACGAGATGAAATGGAATAGCCCATTGCAGACGTGGGTTATTGCTAAACAGGCTTTAAATATTGATGAACTTTATGAACTTCCTTCACCTGAGATTGAAAGCATTTTGAATGACATAAAAATATTCTGGAGAAAAAGAGAAACTTATAAAGAGTATAATTTTGTACACAAAAGAGGTATTTTACTTTATGGAGATCCTGGATGCGGTAAATCTGGAATTATTCAACTTTGTGTTAAGAATCTAATTGAGGAGGAGAATGGTATTGTTATTAATATCAAAGAGGATGAGGATTTTAAAGCATTTGTTGAATTTGTTCCCACTATAAGAACTATCGAACCAGAAAGACCTCTTATTGTAATTCTTGAGGATATTGACTCTTTAGCAGGCGAAGACAGATATTCTACAACTAAATTGCTAAATATTCTTGATGGTGTTAAACAAATTGAGAATGTTGTTTATATTGCAACTACAAATTACCCGGAAAAGCTACAGGAGCGTATTACAAACCGTCCTTCTAGATTTGATAGAAGATATGAGGTTCAAATGCCATCTAGAGAAATTAGAGAATCTTACATCAAGAATAAATTATCTGATGAAGATTTAAAAAATATCAATCTAGAAGAGTGGTTAGATTCGAGTGAAGATATGTCATTATCACATTTGAAAGAATTAGTCATTTCAGTTATAGTTATGGGTAAGGATTTTAAAGAATCATTAGCTACTCTTAATTCATTATCAGACAAACCAAAAATCAAAGGAGGAAAAAAGAAATCCGGTATTGGATTCAGTAGCTCTAAAAATTAAATTGGGATATATAATCTGATGATAAGTTTCAGAGCAAAATATCCAGGTCTATCAGAGGATCAACTGCGTGTAAAGTATAAAATATGGCAGAGGGAAAAAGAAACCCAAAGACTTCTAAATGAAGCAGAGGAGAAGAAGAAATATAAGGATCCTTTTAGTAAAAAAAATGAGGACGGGGAAGAAGGTGCTTATGATGGATCTTTAGATATTAGCTCCAATCATACGGGCGTAGTTTCCGATGCTGCTTTAGTTGGAGCTAGAGTAAACTTCTTATATGCTTTTAGCGATGGTCTAATAAAAACTGCAATTACTGATTCCGAAGGTAGATTTAATATACCAAGAAGTTTTGGATCTGGAGAAATTGTTGTTAGTGGAGGTATAGATTCTGTTAACGGATTACCATATAAAGGAGGTTTTAGAATAGACCCGCAATTTTTTAATAAATATTCATCAATTACTCCTTTAACTCATATTACTAACCATATCTGGACAAATACTCCAACTAGAATTCCTGAAGAAGCACTAAATGTCGTTCTTGATTATATTCCTGAATTTTTTGGAATAAAAATGGGAGATATAGATCATTCAATATTTAGTAAAGATCCAGTATTATGCACATTAAACGGTGTAAGCGGAGCTAAAGAGATACAAGCCATAAATACACTTATTGAAATATATTCAGAGCTTATAAGTGGTTTAAAAGCAAATAATCCAAGCGAGGTAGAAGGTCTAAAGCTTATAACTTATAGAGAAATTGGAGATGCTTTATTAACAAGAATAAATGGACAAGAATCAAAAAATTATTTTGATAATGTTTTTAAATTTCATATCAGTGGACAGAAAAAAAATCATGATGATTGCTGCTTGGAACTTATAAATAAAGCATCTGATGTTATTAAAGAATCTTTAGATCTAGGATCCGTTCAATGTACAGAAAATATACAGGCAATAAATTTAGCTGTTAAATCTGAATGGACAGAGAAAGCACTAATTATGACAGAAGAAGAAGGAATTACAAGATATGATGTCTGGAATGATATAGAGAATAAAAAACCAGTAGATCTAATCAATCAGATCAATATTCCTATAGTTTAATCTTTCTCGTGATGATCTAAAACTTTTCCGAATTTATCTAGATTATTCATTATCTTCTTAAGTTCATCAAAAGACCAAGGTTTAAGAGAGTTTGTATCTAATCCAATATCCATAGTTCTTCTTCTTTCATTTCTTTTTGATGAAGTCCACCATTCGTCTGGTTGAAGATTATTGTGACAGTGCCCGTGTAATTGCCAAGATCCTTTATGGTATTTGTTCCATACTTTCATTGGCCAGTGACTCATTATTATATGAATCCCGTCTTCCTCTATCTCTAAATAATGCTGAACACTTGAAAAATAATCCCTGCAATCTTCTCTATTGTTTTCTAAATGGTGATCATGATTTCCTAAGATCAAATGTACATTAGCACAGTTTATTCTGTCTCTGAATTTCTTAATATTATCAAATCCGCCAAAACTCCAATCACCTAGATGGTAAAGTGTGTCTTCGTATCCCACAGTGGAATTTATCGATCTAACTATAAATTCGTCATGCTCAGAAAGCGAGTTAAACTTTCTACATCTTTTGTCGTTATCCCATGAAGTACATCCAGAAACTAAATTCTTATGTCCGTAATGAGTATCAGAAGTAAAATATATCATAAAAATTATACATATTTTTTGTTTTTTGTTCCGGAACTTTTGTTCCTTTATTCCGTAAAAATAATATGAATTTTAAAGATTTTAAGGAGTGTATAGATAATTTAGTTGAAATGCACAGAAAAAGCAGTGAGGCTTATCAATTAAAGATAGACCTTATAGATTATACCGATCCTTACGATAAGGTTATCTACATATTATGGGGTCAGATATTAACTGATAATGGACAGGATTGGCTGAGCTGGTATCTTTACGAGAAAGATGGAATATCAGGAAAGCCTAGAAAAGATATGCAAGCTTGGGACGAGAGCGGAAAAGAAATTTGTAAAAATCTTAAAAATCTTCATAGCTTTCTTGTAGAAAATTCTTACTTTCGTACCTTAAAATAGTAGAAATGGCCATACGTTTTAGCAGAATTCCCCCACCACCACCTCCTAGAGACCGAGGTAAAAAACCAAGGAGAGGAGATGATGATTTTTTTGACGATTTTACAAAAGAAAAAATAGATTCTATTATTAATTGGGAGCTTCATCAGAAGCTGCAAAAACCCATTGAGATTAAAACAGAGTTTGATTTCAAAAAAGAATCTAGGCAAGAAAAAATTAAAATTAAAAATGAAGTGATACCTATGAAAAAATCTATGAAAGAAGATAATGGATTGCTTAAAAAATTATTCGGTGCTTTTAAACCTAAATAGATGTCAGTAAAAACAAACCCAAAAATAATATTGGATGATAAAGAGTATGAATTGGAAAATGTTCATATATCTGAATTAAATTATCTAATGGTAAGATTATTTAATCCAATAGAGAAGAATTATACTACTTACAATCTTGGTGATTACAATCCCGAGAATAATTTTATAAAAGATGAGATCGAAAAAATCAGAAGAGATCGAGCTTCTAAATAGTGAAGGTCCAATTCTCACCGCTAAAAAAACAGATTCGGATGAATACGTTTTGTATGACCGCGAGGATACAATAGTTGATATTCTATCCACTAGTCAATTCACTGACTTCATATACAATAATGCTCCGTTGACAGGAACTGACGGTAAAGAAATCTATTATGACTCTTATCCCAGAGATATGAAGCCGGAGAAAGAGGATTTAGAAATCTTTATTAAAGGAGTTCAAACTTTTGTAGCTTTTAATGCGGAGGATGGATCATGGATTTCCCCTATTAAATCAGAAAAAGAATGGCAAGAATCTGTTCTTAAAGAATTGTTTCCCAGCTATCCACACGGAGCTCCTAGATGGCAATATCTAAATGGACTTCTTCATATAGCATTAGAATATAAAGAAGGATTAGAAAACGAAGAAAGTGAAGATGATGAAAACGGATAAAGAATTAATTTATATAGCATCACCATATACTAATTCTGATGATGCTATCAGAATCAAGAATTATAAGACTGTTACTGAAATAGCTGCAGATCTTGTAGCTGAAGGACACGTTGCTATCTCCCCTATAACATATGGACACGTTCTATCTGAATGTAAAGAAATGCCAACTGATTGGGGATTTTGGATGGATTTCTGTACTGTTCTTCTTAGTAAATGTGATAAAATTCTAGTTTGCAACACTATTCCTGGATGGGAAAATTCTAAAGGTGTTGCAGCAGAGATTGAATTTGCAAAGCAAAACGGAATAAAGGTCGAATATTTAAAACCATTAGAATGAAAAGAATATTTCTGATTCAAAACACCAAAGGAAGATACTATTCAAAAATCGGTAAGATTAAATTTGCGGGTATTGAATTTGCTACTAGGTTTTATATAAAAGAGCAAGCAGATACCACCGCAGAACTTCTAACAGATACAGATTTAGAAGGACCTTTCTTTATAATAGAAGGATTTGAAAAATTAAAAAAAGATGAGTAAAATAAAACTGGTATACGATTTTTTTAGACTCTGGATAAAATGGAGAGATAGAAAAGAAGCGTGGGAAGATGCTAAATTTATTAATGACAAGGAAATTCAAAAAGAATTAAATGAGATGGATGAAGAATTAAGATCCCCTTATTGTCCAATATGCGAAGCATGTGGAGAGGATGGATGCTGTCCAGCAACTAGCTGTCAGCAACACCCTGATGGAGATTACTGTAAAGGGTATCTAGCTGAATTAAAATTTACATATTGGATGTATAAGGATCTGATGAATTTAGTAGCTGATGATCCTAAATACAAAGATGCTATAGATAAAATGTGGAATGAAAACTGGGATGCTATATTTAAAAGAGACCAGGAAGAAGACAAGATCGAAGAACCCACGGAGACATTATTTCCTGAAAAATTAGCAAAAGCAAACGAAATGATAGAAAGGACTAAAGAAAGTCTGGACAAAATAACGAAGAAAAATGGATAAAGACGTAAAAGATATAAAGTACGGATTAATGGTTATTGATCCTGAACAAGAAGGTGAAATGAAAGACATCTTACATTTCGTTGGATACTGGGAAGAGCCTAATAAAACGGCTGCTGATCAATTAAGAGAAGAACTGATGACTGATGAAGAATTTGGTCTAACTGAAATTGCAAATAGATTGGATATTCTTCCTGCTCCTGATTATATTGTTGAAGAATTTAAAAAGTATTAATATGGATAATGCTGTATATAATTGGATGAAAGAATGGGTAGATCGAACATCCAATATCAAATACGAAAATTCATTTAACGAGAATAGCGATGAATGGACAGAGATTGAAGGAATTGGTAAATTTAAAGGTTTAGAAATTGTTACTGAAAATCATGAAGATATCGGAAACATAACAATAACCCTTAAATATGATGCATGGAACAAACATCAGAAATAAATAATTATGAATAATCTGGATAAAAAATACACAGATCTTTTGCAAGACATTCTAGATAATGGAATAACAAAGAAAGATCGTACTGGTACAGGAACATTATCTGTATTTGGACGACAGATCCGACACAAGATGTCAGAAGGGTTTCCGTTACTTACAACCAAGAAGATGGCTTGGAAAACTATAGTAACAGAATTACTATGGTTCCTACGTGGTGACACAAACATTAAATTCCTTGTTGATAACAATTGTCATATATGGGATGGTGATGCTTATAAAGCGTATTTAAAAGGATGGGAACACGCTAAGAAATTACAAAAATCATTTTCATCTGAAGAGGAATACCAAGAATATCTTTCGGATATAAAAATTCTAACACAAGAAGAATTCATCAACCGTATCAAAACAGATGATGAGTTTGCTCAAGAATTGGGTGAGTTAGGCCCCATTTATGGTAAGCAGTGGAGAAGTTGGATAAAATATGTAGAACAAGACTATGAACCACATTGGGAAATTAAAATAGACCAAATCGCAAACCTAATCAACGACCTTAAAACAAACCCAGACTCAAGACGATTAATGGTTAATGCTTGGAATGTTGGAGAATTAGAACAAATGGTTCTTCCACCTTGTCATTATGGATTTCAAGTTTATACAAGAGAATTAAGTTCTAAAGAAAGAGTTGAATTAGCCGGTGGTAAAATACAAGAAAAATATCCTGCATTAACCGAACAGCAATTAAAATCTTGTGATGAAAGAAATATCCCAACAAGAGCAATCTCTTTAATGTGGAATCAACGTTCAGTAGATACATTCTTAGGTTTACCATTCAATATTGCTTCTTACGGTTTACTACTTGAAATCATTGCAAAAGAAGTTAATATGGTTACTGATGAATTAATTGGAAACTTGGGTGATGCTCACTTATATTCAAATCATATTGAACAAGCAAAAGAACAAATTGGTAGAGAATTAACCTTGGAGGAAAGAAAGGGAATTTACGAAAAGGAGTATACTGAAGGTATGAAAATTCAAAATGATGAGTGGTTAGAATCTAAGTTAAAAACAAGAAATATCCCAACTCGAACAAGAGAACCATATCAGTTACCAGCATTAAACATTAAACTTCATTTTAAAAACGAACCATCGTTCACACCAGAGTATTGGTTGGTTGATGATTTTGAATTGATTAACTATCAATCGCATAAAGCAATTAAAGCACCTTTATCTAATTAATTTTTAAAACAATCAAAAATGGAAAATCAAAAAATATCACTAGTTATCAGATCTGGTATTAAAATTATTCAAAACACGATAGAAGGGGTAACAATTAATATTCTAGATGATGAAATGTCTAGGAGCCAACCCACAGAATTTTTACCATTAGGAGCTCTTGGAGTTAATACCGAGATAGTTTGGGATCAGGTTGGTATTAATAATGTATTTCTTACTGCCCAATTATGTGAGGATATGCACACTCCGTATGGTGATCAAATAGCGGAAGAATTTATATTTTCTTTATTCGAAAAAGATGTAAGATAATGACAGATAATAAAAAAATAATACTCGAAGAATTTGAATCTTTAAAAGGACAATTCGTCATAGCAGGAGATTGGAAAGTAAAAAGACTAGTCGGGGTAGTTGAAGATGATATGGATTACTATTGGCTTTTTTATGATGGTCGAAAATTCTCATTAGATACATGCCTTTGTAGAATTGTTCAGTTAAAAGGAAGAATAGAAGACAAAGATTATAATGAATTTGTAAGATTAGCATATCTGAATCATTGGGATATTATCACTTACGGAAAAGATGACCCACATAATTTTTGTGAATTACATAAGGAAGAAATCGTATTGGATTTAATAAAGGATCAAGAAAATAAAAATTCTCTTCTTACTGAAATTTGCTGGGAATTAAATAAGATAGACTAATGGAAGAAAAAAAATATCCTCCTATCACACCAGAAAAAAGCGAGGGCAAACATATGGGTGCACTTGCTCGTAGAGCAGAAGATGAGAGGAAAAGAAAGGAAGAGAATTTAAAAGAGACAATGAGTATAGGTATTTCATTAGATCCCGAAATCAATTGGATTATAAAGACTATAAATGGTAAAAGCTATCTCTCTATTAAAAATGAATAACATGGAACTACTAAATACACACCCAGTTAAAAAATCGGATCTTGGATTTCATGGGAATCTTTTTGGAGGAAAGCTATTAGCTTGGATTGATGCAGCTGCGGCTGGTTATTCTATGCAGATATGCGATACCCCCAGAATGGTAACTGTATCAATAGATAAATGTAATTTTGAAAAACCAGCTAGGGAAAGTCAGCTTCTTAAAATATATGGGCTTCCTTCAAAAATAGGTAATTGTTCAGTAACTCTTTATATGGAAGCAAGAGCTCACAATGTTTATACGGGTAAGCAAGTACTTGTTCTAAAGACACAAATAACATTTGTACATATAGATGAAGACGGAAATCCTATCCCTATTGGGGAAAAAGGAAGAAACAGAATAAATAGAATGATCGAATCACAATCTAGTGAAGAGATTGATAAGTAAGGTATGGAAAAGGTAAGTATATATTTAGATGACATAAGAACACCTAATGACGAAAGATGGATAATCTGCAGAAATTATGATGAGTTTGTCGATAAAGTTAACGAAATAGGATTAGACAATATTGAAATAATTTCTTTAGATCATGATCTAGGGGAGACAGCAATAAGAGAATACTTTAAAAATGTCACCAATAATTACATTCTTAATTACGATAATATTCACGAAAAAACTGGATACGATTGTGCTAAATGGATTGTTGAAAAAAGCATAGAAACTGGGATAAATCTGCCAACTATTTTAACACATAGTGCAAATCCCATTGGTTCTGCAAACATAATGGGATACATAAATAACTATTTAAAAAATAAGAGGTTGCCTCAAAATTGTGTGAGAACTCAAATCCCTCATACTGTTTAAAAATATATAAAGAGCATGGATTTATTTAAAAGAATATCATCAGCAGTTCTTTTAGCGCTATTGATAGCACTGCCTTTAACACTTCTAGAATCTTTAATGGTGTATTCAATCATTAAACTTTATGAAATACCTTATCTTATTAATTTTGCATATTATCAAGTATTAGGTATAAGCTTTATTATGATGATGACAAGAAACCGAATAAGAATGCCAGAGGAGAACGAAGATAAAAAAGACTTTATGAAAGGTATTAGCTATCCGAGTTTAAATAGATTATTTAGAGTTGTATTTGTCTGGTGTGTTGCTTTAATTATTCATTTATTATTTTTAAGATAATCTTTTGATCAATTCCTTATTAACCATAATAATACCGTGCAAAAACTCAGTACACGGATTAAAAGACACAGTAGAAAGCATATTGAATCAGTTTAAGATTCAAGGGACAAGAGTTCTAATATTAGATCTTGGCTCTGATGATGGATCATATCAATATGCAGCTCAATCCGCATTTGAGAATTTAAAAAAATTGAAAATCGAATCTATAAAAGTAGATAAAGAACTTAATCTGTTTAGATTTATTGTGGAATTAAGAACACCATATTCAATGGTTATTACACCTGGCTCTATTATAAAAGATACAGAGTTTCTTTTTAATTCAATTAATAAGCTATCAACAAACAGGATTCCTAATGTCTATTTCAAAGAATACCCATTACTTAAAAGAATTTTACCTCTTAGAAATATAAAGAAAGGAGAACTAGAAATAAATTGTATTATCTCAGAAAAGAATTTCTTGTGGGAAATTGAATTTGAGGATAATATTCTTGATATTCACCTATCTCAAATATCTAGAGGTAAAATTTCAATATCGGGAAAATTGTAGGATTAGGAAGCAATAAATCTTTTGGATGCTTTCTCTTTTTGTTCTAGTGATCTAAATTCGGAATTTACACTTCTCCAAAGGATTTCTAAAGGCTTATTTATATCTCCACCGTCTTTTTGTACCGATGCAATAAATTTAACCCATAGTTTAAATTCTCTTTCGTCTCTTACGTTAATTCCCTCGTTTCTTGAGGAATTTCTTAATGACATCTTTTTTAAATTTTAATTAAACTTAGTAATGTTTATTACGCTAAATTAACAATAAGATGTTAATAAAAAAAATAAAACCTGGTAAATTGTAAGTTTATTTAGAAAAAAATAGAATTATTTAGAGCTTTCGTAAATATCTTTTGCTTTTTTTGCTTTTACTGCATATTCATACAGTTCATTTTTTACAAAATATTCTATTGCTTTATCCATTGCTGTAGGAACATCGCTTTTTTTCATATATAATTTAGAATATACTTTGTCACCCCAATAAAACTCTAAGAATTCTGATTCTAATAAATCCTCGCTTTCTACAAGTTTTAATGCAGTTTCTACAGACCTCACATAAACCTTCTCGGGGTTTCTTATCAACCAATCTTCTAAATGGTCTGGATTAACTTTGTTTATCATTTCAATCATATATAAAATTCATACCAGATAAAAAGAGTTTTGTTCCGAAACTAAAGACAAATAGATTGATAAAAAAAATAATTATAAAATCTTAAATTATGGCAAGAATCAAATTACCAAAATCGTTAGAACATTTAGAGGAAGAAATTAAAATCGATACATTAGCGGATGTAATGAAATTTGAATTCCTTATGGAATTATATAAGAATCATACACTAAATGAAATAGAGGAAAAAATTAAAAATCTATGACAGGGAAGAAACTTATTTTTATATCAGATACACATAATCAGCACAAAAATATAGAGATACCTGAAGGTGACTTTATTATTCATTGTGGTGATATTTCAGGTAGAGGATACAGAAGTGAAGTAGAATCTTTTCTTGATTGGTTTGCTGCTTTACCACATAAGCACAAAATAATGATTCCTGGTAATCATGATTTCTTTTTTGAGGAATATTATGAGACAGCTAAAAATATGGTGGACTCCAGAGGGATTATATGTTTAATTGATAGCGAAGTCGAAATAGAAGGTATAAGATTTTGGGGATCTCCAATAACACCTTACTTTCATAATTGGGCTTTTAATAGATATCGTGGATCTTCTATAGAACATCATTGGAACAAAATACCGGAAGGAATACACGTACTTCTAACTCATGGTCCTCCTGCTTATATACAGAATTATTTGTCTATGGTATTAGAAGGAGAGGATGTTGGTTGCGAGGATCTATATAAAGCGATACAGAGGGTAAAACCTAAGATCAATGCTTTCGGACATATACACGAAGGATATGGTACATCAGAGGAGGATGGGGTATTGTACATAAATTGCAGTATCTTAAATAGAAGATATTCAATACAAAATAAACCAATAGAAGTAATATATTTAGATGGAGAATTTTCTATTTATAGAGGAGCTACAGAAGGGAACTGATCCTTCCGGTTTCTTCAGAAAACTTTTAGTTTTTAAGAAGTATATCAAATTTGATGGTAAAAAAATCAAAGGTGAAGTGTGCTATGACGCATATTATAAAGAATTTCAGAACGAAAAAGGTCTAAAATATACAATATATTGTTATTGTTATGATTATAAAGGTCTTATAGATAATCCAGAAAATTTTGAATTCTGCTTTGAAGTACAATTAGATACAGGACGAGGAATTATAGGGATAGAAACTATACAATGGGATTTCGGAACAAATCCAAAATCTTTGATCAATATAGAATTCTTCGAAAAGAAAATAGAAGAAATATGGGAAAAGTTTGATTCGTTAAACTTCCCTACATAAAAAATATATTATGGAAAAATATTTAACAATTTACGAAGGAGATACTAGCTCTCTTAAAAAAGCAATAGTTAAAAAAGGAGTTGCTGAAATGAGTTGGATGAAACATCTTTTCGTTCCCCTTGAGAATCTACAGGAAGTTTATTTACACCCAGATCAAAGCGATATATCTGGCCAATATTTAAAGATCATACACTCAGATCAAAAATGTATATCAACTTTCAGTAAAACGTACTTTGATATTGTTGATTAAAATTCGAAGAGTCTTTTGATACCTCTAAAACGGTTTGATAAAGACTCTTTTAATCTTGTAATTGATATTTCAAATTCCTTTCCAAAAGAAGCAGGAGCTTCTTTATATGATTCCTGACTCTCATCTTCTGAATCATCGGTAAATTGCCAGCTGAAAGAAATTTCTTCAGGAACATTAAATCCATAAAACTCGTAAACTTGTTTTTGTGTTTCTAAAACTTGATCTCCATTCCAGTTTTGGCCTATAATAACACATCCAGCATCTATACCTTCTACTACATTTATATCTTCTAGAGTTGTTTTTCTATTCTCTATCCAATTTAACCTCTCTATTAATTTCTGATAGAAAGCATTTGCTTGCCCCCATCTGACACTAATAAAGAAAATCACAGCTTCTGATTCAAAAAGTTCTTTAGATACCTTCCAAAGTTCATCTTCTTTATTATTAATAGACGCCCAGCATCTATGATTTCCTGAAGGATCTTTTTCCTCGTCTTTTAATTGTGCATCTTTAACACCGCAATTATTACCTTCTACACCAGACACATTACCTTCACAAGGAAATATTTTTAGTTTTGGTATTTCTAAAAGAGTTACATTTGTTGTCTCCTCAAGCTTTTTCTGTATGTCCATTGCAAGAAGAGTAGATTTTGGAATCTCTTTGCTCCCTTCCCATCTATTAGATGTAGTTAGAAATAAAACTTTCTTCTTACCCGAAAGATATTCTATTAGTTTTTCTAATTGTTCATTTGGCATATGTTATATATCCGTTTATTATATCTTATTTTAATAGTATAAGAATATATAGACTATGAATCATATTCAACTATTTGAAAATTTTATACAAGGAGGAAGAAAAGAATTCACGGATTCAGAAATTCAATACTATCAGAAATTGTGGGACTGGCTTCATGATAAGTACAGGTACAATAAATTCTTTTTAAGTCTTTGGAATCAGGCTAAGAATAAAAAGTCTCTTACTACCAAACAATGGACACAGTTAGAATTTCTTCTTAAAAACGGAAAATCTCAATACGAAGCTGGTATTCTACCTAATAATTATTAATCTTACGAAACAAATTTTTTAATTCCGATATAAAAATTATGTCAATTAATAGAAGTTGGGGTAAATCTAATCTTTTTTCGGAAGGACATAGAATACATCTCCCTAGTAATTTCTGTCTATTTGATGTCGATGGTATTCTTTTAGATGATAAAAGGAATCCTAAATTTATATACGAAGGAAAATATAAAAGAGTATCAAAAAGTAAAGGAGACTTTATAAATACTTTTTACCATCCAACTAATTTACAAGCAGCATTTTTAAGAATAATATCAGAAAAAATAGGTGTTTATATTCACGAGGAAACTACTAATTCTTGGTGGTTTGTTAATGATCGTATTTTAGAAGAGTGTGAAAATCCCAATCTGGATAAAATAAAAACAGCGGATAGGGTTTATGTTGAAGATATTGTTAATGGATATTCGCATAGCATTTCTGGTGTATTCGTAAGAACTGAAGGGGAGAAACCTTCGGAGATGGAAAAATACGGTGACTTTATAGCTGATATAATTAATGTTCCCAAGGTATTAGTTAATGATGTGTTCGAAAGTGGTTTTATACATTTTAAAAAAGAGAATACGCAGGTTAAATGTGAATCCGAATCTCTTTGGAATATCGCTTGGAAAGATTTGGAATTAATCTAATCTTATCTCTGTCATTACGAAACTCTAAGCATCTTCTTTAGCTATAATAGAAAAAAATATTATGCCTAAAAGTAAAGTAAGAAAGAAAAAAGGGAAACCGGTAAAATATACACCAAAGCCTACTGGGATTTCTAAAACTAAAATGAAGAAGCTAATGGAGTTAATTGCTCAACAGCAAGAATTAATGAAAGAAGCACAAGAAACACCAGAGATCAGAGAAGGTGAAGGATCATTACATATTTCAGGTGATTTTACTAAGAAATTGAATGTACTACCATCTGATTCCATTAATGAAGGTCCAGAATTACAAGAAACTGAAAACTCACATGTGGAATTTATTGAAAGCTTAGATTCATTGTCATCAGAATCTATTGATACTGAGATCAGTGACGATTCATCAGATGCAACTGAAGGACCGGTTTCTTCAGAAAATGAATAATTTTTTATTCTACTAATGGTTATATACCATACAGAAATAATTTACTAAAATGATAATTAACAACGATGAACAATTAAACGAAGCAATAAATAATGATAAGTCGACTTTGATTCTTTTCTCTGCTGATTGGTGTGGACCTTGCAAAATGCTTAAACCTACACTAGCAAAAGTTGAAGAATCTCTTTCTGAATCTTATGATTTTATTAAAGTTGATATTTCTGAAGTTGAGAAAACAACAAAAAAATTCAATATTAGAAATATCCCAACATGTGTTCTAACTAAAGCAGGCAAAGAGATTGGGAGATTTTCTGGGGTAAAGACCGAGGATCAAATAAAAAACTTTTTATCTGAATCATCGTTGCTATAATTGAAACTTTCTGTATATTTGCAGATATTATTAAAAACACGTTCTTTAACATACTTATTTTCTTGAAGCGGTTTAGAAGGTTACTTCAAAATTACATGATAAACGCAGAAGGATTAGTTCTCCGGTTCTAATCTACACAGGTCTCAGTACTGCTATAGGTGAGGCGCTTCTATATTCTAAAGGATATAGGAGAAAAATCAGTAGCTCGGTTTAATTCACCTGACTAGAAATTCGGGGATGATTACCTCCCATAAGGAGGGACCACCTTTTAAAGATTTCTCAAGAAAGTATTATTAATAAAATAAACTCCGAAGCGGGAACAAGGATTACATCATTAAGGAAAAAGAAAAACATCCTCGTTTATTATTCTCGGTTTTTAAATTATTATTCTGAAGCGGGATAAAGAGTTACTTCATATGAACTTTGCACGAAACAACACTCTTCATCAATATACTCAGAATATAACTTTAAGGGGTTTGGACGCTATGCGACTGAACCCCTTTTTTATTGCGTAAAAATTAAAAACAAATATCAAATATATGTCAAGACTAGGCGAATTTGCTGACAAAAAAACAGCAATGCAAATTTTACAAAACTCCACTTACGGAGCACTAGGAGTAGAGAACTTCATGGGGGGAACATCATATTCTTTATCACCTCTGAACACATTAAAGATTGTTGCTGCGTCTTCGATCTTTGGAGAACCTCAGTATTATAGAGATGGACTTGGATCACCTAAAAATCTTAGTACTATTTTAGAGTACTCAATACTTTCACCGCTATTCAAAAAAGAATCGGGAGAAGTTATAGACAATATGTCTTCTCTAGATATCTTTGAAAATGCAATACAGGCAGCTTTAGACTTTGACTTTAAAGCAACATTGGATTTGACATTAGAACTCCGTAACGATTACTTTATGCGTCTTAATCCAGCTGTAATATTCATGAAAGCGAGTATGCACGAAGGACGTCAAGAGTTCAACGAGAAAAATCCTGGATACATGAAAAAAATTGGTAAAGCTATTGCTCTACGTCCAGACGATTTGACTAATCAGTTCGAATACTATATGTATAAGAATTCATCTAAAAAGGGTCTTTCTTCTTTAGTTAAAAGAACTTGGGCAGAAAAACTTGCTGAATTCTCTCGTTACCAATTGAACAAATATAAAGGCAAAAGTCTAATCGACCTTGTCCGTATCTCTCACGCTAAAAGTGAAGATATTAACGAGCTAATGGTAACAGGAACATTAAAAGTAACAGACACGGAGAAAACTTGGGAGAATCTAAAGTCTGAAGGAAAAAACTGGAAAGAGATCACAGATACAATTCTAATTCCACACATGGCTCTTTTAAGAAACCTTAGAGGTATTTTCACTGAGATTGAAGATCCTGCAATTACAGCAAGAATCTTAGCTCAATTAAAAAGCGGTGTTATTAAAGGAAAACAATTTCCTTTCAGATATTGGTCAGCTTACAAAGCAGTATCAAATTCTCAGATCCACCACAAACAACTTGTCTTGGATACATTGGAAGAGTGTTTAGATATTTCCGTAGAGAATATGCCTAAATTGAAAGGTAAAACCGTGTGTCTTTCTGATAACTCAGGGTCTGCATGGGGTGCTTTCAATAGCGAATATGGATCAGTTACAGTTGCAGAGATTGCTAACTTGTCATCATTGATTACTTCACTACAATCCGATTCGGGAGAAGTAGGAGTATTCGGAGATAATCTTTCATTAAAAGGAGTATCTAAAAGAAATGGGCTTCTTACTCAATTGGAAGAGACTTCAAAAAGGGGTCGATCTCAAGGAGGTGGTACAGAGAATGGAATTTGGGTATTCTTTGATGATGCGATCAAAAAAGGAGTACATTATGACAATATCTTTATCTACTCTGATATGCAAGCAGGACACGGTAATCTTTATGGACACAGAGAAACAGTAGGAAGAAGTAAGTTTATCCATCCAATGAAAGGAGGAGCATACGTAGATGTACTTGCAATGGCTCAGGAATATAGAGACAAAGTTAATCCTAAAGTGAATTTATTCACTGTACAAGTTGGAGGTTATAATAACAGTGTTTTACCTGAATCATTATACAGAGGAGCAATCTTAGCTGGATGGACAGGTAAAGAACCAGTTTTTGCAAAAGCAATTATTGACGCTTGGAATTCAGAAGAAGCATAATAAACATTACCAATTTTTTAAAATCCCTAGAGATAGGGATTTTTTTGTGGGTTTCGGATAAATAGTATATGAAAAATTTAAGAACTTTCGAAAGTTATACAGCGGAAGAAATTCCTTACAATAAGCCAATTAAACCTTATGGAGTTCCTTATTCTTTAACAAACCTTAATATTGGAGATAAAGTGACATATTTAGGTACACCATGCGAGGTCAAAAAGGTTGACGAATATTTATTAATTCTTACTTCTTTAGAGACAAAAAAAGAAATAAGATGTAATCAAGCTATGTTTAATCAACAAGGATTTATTGGTAGATAAATCATAAAATAACAATAATAAGATGGCTAAAGCTAAATCAGTAGACTCTTCAAAGAATCATATGCG
>Ga0222712_10003024_pt1 | contig 18688 bp, 31 predicted proteins | sample C33_657DmetaG_FD_165043 | JGI IMG/M metagenome (GOLD analysis project Ga0222712, IMG submission 165043) | Estuarine water microbial communities from San Francisco Bay, California, United States - C33_657D | ecosystem: Environmental > Aquatic > Marine > Unclassified | place: USA: California... | reverse complement strand
TGTATTAGTATATGGTACGACAAATACTCCTTTTTAGAGACGGGAGTTTATACTTCGTCCTTTGGATTTCAGGTTGCTTGGTTATCATGGTCTTACGGATTTAAAATACAGAAAGGATATTAATGGAATTATTAAACACACACCCAATTAAAAAATCTGATTTAGGTTTTCACGGAAACTTATTCGGAGGAAAATTACTTGCTTGGATTGACGCGGCAGCTGCAGGATATTCAATGCAATTATGCGATAACCCAAGAATGGTAACAGTATCTATTGATAAATGTTACTTTGAAAAACCTGCCAGAGAAGGTCAGTTATTAAAAATTTATGGACATCCAAGTAAATTGGGTAATACCTCAATCACATTATACATGGAAGCCAGAGCTCACAATGTTTATACAGGAAATCAGGTCGTGGTCTTGAAAACTAACATAAGATTTGTTAGAATTGACGAAGAAGGAAACCCAATTCCAATTGGTGAAAAAGGTAGAGCTCGAATAACAAGATTAATTGATGGGAATAAAATAAATCATGATGAATAAATTTGATGTAGACTTATCTAATATGACCGATATTGAAAAATCGGCAATAATCTCTAAATTAGATTATGAAATAACTAAAGCAGTATTAAACGGTCATAAATCAGTTGTTGGTGACGAATTCCAAGAACATAGAGACATCATCCTAAAACTAAGACAAGAACTATTCCCCCAATCAGTTTGGGCGTTAGGAACAAAACAAGATTAACAAATGAATAAATTAGACAAACAATACCAAGATTTACTCCAATCAATTTTAGATTACGGGGTTGAAAAACAAGATAGGACAGGTACAGGAACCAAAAGTATTTTTGGTTATACAATCCGTCATAATATGCAAGATGGGTTTCCGCTTCTTACAACCAAGAAAATGGCTTGGAAAACTATGGTGACTGAGTTGTTATGGTTCCTTCGTGGTGATACAAACATCAAGTTCCTTGTTGAAAATGGCTGTCATATTTGGGATGGTGATGCCTACAAGAATTATTTGAAAAAACATAAGGATAATTTAATAGGTTGTACTATTGTATTATCAAATGGAGTTAGTGCAGAAATCATAGCCCAACATAATGTTAATAGAAATGTTCTTATAACAGATAAAGGTAGAATAAACATTGAAGGAGATGATACTATTAAAATATTAAACGATACCCTAACTCAAGAAGAATTCATCAACAAAATCAAAACAGATGATGAGTTTGCTAAGAAGTGGGGTGAATTAGGCCCCGTGTATGGTAAGCAATGGAGAAATTGGGGAGATTTCTTCTATGATAATCCAGACCCCGATGGAGACGGTTTTAGACACTTAAAAGTAGACCAAATTCAAAACCTAATCAACGACCTTAAAACAAATCCTGATTCAAGACGTTTAATGGTTAATGCTTGGAACGTAGGTGAATTAGACCAAATGGTTCTTCCACCTTGTCATTACGGATTTCAAGTTTATACAAGAGAGTTGAGTGAAAGTGAGAGATTTCATTGGTATGGTAATAAGATTAGTTCACATATGCACCATGACCATATCGTACAAGAGATGAATCAAGAAAATGTACCAACTCGAGCAATCTCTTTAATGTGGAATCAGCGTTCAGTAGATACATTCTTAGGTTTACCATTCAACATTGCATCTTACGGATTATTACTTACAATTTTGGCAAAAAAAGTAAATATGGTTCCTGACCAATTGATTGGAAACTTGGGCGACACTCACTTGTATTTGAATCACATTGAGCAGGCAAAAGAACAGATTGGTAGAGAACCATTTGAATTAACAACACTAAATCAGTTTCCAACTTATGAAGGGTCAAGACCAAGTATTGAATCGTATGTTGTTGGTGATTTTACATTAAAAGATTATCAATCACACCCATCAATCAAAGCTCCTTTATCTAATTAAGAGAAGGCAACATAAAATTGAACGATTTTTTGAGCGAGTCTTGTTAATTGGCTATTAACTCTACTCATATTATCCAAATCCATATTTTTGGATTCCATGTATTTCAAAAGACCTTGAACCATTTTATTTCTAGATTCTTCAGCCATTTCTAAAACTTCTTGGAATGGTTCATTGTCTTCTTGATTTTCACCATAATACCTGTCAATCCATTCTCTACCTGAATATAAAAATGCTGCCGATTGGAGCATGTTTATAACACTGGACTCTCTAAGTTTATACAAATAATCCCTTAGAAATTTATAATCGAAGTTTTCAAATATTTCTGGGTTTTTTGAAAAGAACTCATATTCTCTTGAGCTTGTTTGTTCTTCAATCTGTTCTGAAGGGGCTTTAATCCAGCTGTCTGTAATAGATAATAAACCTAAAGAACTACCATTATCCCAAGCAACATTGATAATCTCCCCATCGTCTTCAAAAGGGTCTCTAACAACACTTCTAACAGTTCCTAATGTCATTGGAGGTATTGATGTTTCACCATCCATGTGTAAACACATGACTCTATCTCCACTTTTAACTTTCGGATTTAACTCTCTTTTTAGTTTACTCATAACAATAAATATCTTTAGTATATTTATAAGTATATGGATTTTTTAATTAACGAATCTCAATTGAGAGTCATACTTCAAGAACAAGACCAATCTAAGATGAGTGATTACATGAAAGAAATGTATTCATACACCGATGGTTTGGTTGATAGAGCTAAAAAGATTTATGGGTTAAACCTTAAATTACTTTTAACTTGGGGTGCGTCAGTTGGTGGATTTGTTTTACCATTAAGTAATTTTATTAAGACAGGTAGATTCGAATTAAACGAAGCAGAACAAACACTAATTTTAGTTGGTATTGCTTGTTCGGTGTTTTACGATAATTCAAGAATGTTAAAATTGATTTATAAAAAAATCAAAGAACACGGTCTTGAAGAAACGTTTAAAGAAGTTTTAATCAAATCTAAAAATTTAAAAAATTCATTCTCAAGATTTTTATCTTCAGCAAATGTGACTATCAGTTCAAGTTTAGATTTAGTCGCATATTCATTCTTAATTCCAATTATTACGGATATTTTAGAAGCATCAACAACTAATGGAAACTTTGAAGCGATTGGAAAAACAATTGCAAAAAGGTTGGTTGCTTCAGGAGTTGTAATTGTTAGTCAAGCACTTTTATCTGACGCAATTAAGAAATTAATTAAGAAATTTACTCGATAAACATAAAACTTTTAAACTCACCATAAGGGGGGTTGGGTTCATATTCTTTACCGTGAATTCTTTTAAGAAAATAATTTGGATTAAAATATACTTCAAGATTTTCTATTTTAGTACTAGGTATTAAAACCGTATAGATATTTTCCACTACGTTATCCCTAAATCGGTCATTATCTTGTAAAATGTTATTAAGCGTTGAGGCAAATTCGTCAAATTTAGTTGGGTTAATATTTAATTTACCATTATTCACATTAACATTGGATACGTCATAATAAAAATAAAAATCAATTTCTTCATTAACTTCATAAAATTTTCTGTCCGCCCTTTCCCAATTTAAATTACCTTTAATGTTATAAGTTTTACCCTGTGAATTCATAATACTAATTGATAAATTTGACATATTACCATTTAGAGTATTTATAACCTCATCTTGGTCTTCCTCATTAATATAAACATTTCTTTCAGGTGCTGGTCTACCATCAACTAAAATTTTTTCATTATATGATATTGCGGAACCAAAATAATCTCCAAACCCTTCAATAATGTAATGGATGTCATAACTAAATTTTTCCGTAACAAATGATTGACCTTTTTTTGGTAAAACAACGTTAACAACAACATCTATCGCCCAATCTTCGTGAGGTTCTACAGATATAAATTGATATTCAAAACCATCCACTTTGAATGGTTCATACATTAAAAATTTTTTGGCAATTTTAGCTGCGGGAAACATTATTCACCTCCAAGTAATTTGTTTATCACAATTTCAATTTCTTTTGGACTCAATCCATGTTTCGATTGATTTCTTTTAAACCAACTTATAACTACTTCCTCATAAGGTTTTCGTTCTTTTTGAGACCTTCTTTTAAACCCCCTAATTTGAGCCTCTATTTCATGAGGTTGAGTATAATACTTCAAAGATTTTTTTGTTTCTCGTTTTGGAAACTTATATCCTTCATCATTTTGAACTAAATGTTGTAATTCATGAGCAATTAACTCATTTAATTCAAAATAAAGTTCTTCCAAAGTTTCTCGGTCTAAATTTGGATTTGATTCTATTCTAACGTCTATTGAATCATCGTCTCCATAGTATTCACCATCAACGTCTATAGTGTCTATCTCGTCATTTAAACTCATCATTAAATTAACGGTAAAACTAGAACCTAATTCTGGAAAATCATAAACCATATCATTTTCATCAGTTGAAATATCCTCAGGTAGTTGATAATCACCTTCTTTTTGGTATTTAAAAACTGACATAATATCCCTAACCACTATTCTAATGGCGTTATCATCTTTATCTTCGGTGATAATACTTTCGTTCATATATTTTGGGTCTATGTTGGTTACTTTGTCAATAATTCGAGTACAAGTCACATAATTGTCAATACCGAAATATTTTAAAAAATTACGTAATAATCCATTAACTTGTGATGTAATCAGGTAAAATGTTGTATCGGTATTCGCTATGGTATAATCTTGTGTTTTAACTGCGGCGAATAAATGACCAAAAATTCCTTTAAGATAAGAATCATCAATATCCTCTATTATTATTGTATATTCAATAAAATCTTTCCAATCACCAATTGAAATCATTGGTTTAATTCCTGTTAATTTAACCTTGATTGTTACGTTACCCCCAATTTCTACGTTTTCACCCAAAGGTTTTGTAACCACAAATGAATGGTCACTTAAAAACTCATTAATACGCTCTATTGGAAAATCAATTATACTCATTACCTATAAATACTCCAATATGGAATAGATAAACCAATTCCTAGTCTAAATCCGTTCATATAATTTACACCGACAGCAAAATCAAGGTTAGATTTATCGCCAGTTAACATTCTAATTGGGTAAATTTTAACCCAAACGTCAGGTGTCATCTCTACACGGTCAAAGTAAGTTTTAAGGTATGCTCCACCCATAATACTAAAAGTATTGTTTTTATTAACGTATGTTAATCCAACACGATTTACAATTGATAAAGGTGTTGTGTAGATATATGGTTGTGGAAAAGTCGTTACATAATACCCTCCAACATATGTACCAATTTGTTTATAATTGTAAGAAGCGACTAAACTTTTTTGACTTGGAATATATAAAATATCTGATTGTTGAGCCTTGACGATTACAGATAAAAGTAATAAGATTGTTGTGAGTAATGTTTTCATAAAACAAAGATACAAAAAAAGTTTGATACTGAAATTTAAATTTACTATAATTAAAAAAACACTTGAATATGTCACGAATTGAAGAACTAAAAAAACAAAATCCAAACTTTAACTTAGATGGAATTGATATTATCAATGATTCATTGGGTAAAGTTAAATACACTGAAATGGCGATTAACTTAATTAAAAATAATCTTTCCCAAAATAGTGAAGCTCGTTTTGAAGACCTAATTAATCAGATGAGCCACGAATTTGATTTTGATTTGGAATATTTAAAGGGGTTAACTTTTATGGAACTTTCAAATACTTTAAATTTTATTTCAACTTTTTTTGGATATAACAACTTTAGATTAATGAAAGAATTTGTTACTTTAAATGAAAAAAAATTAATAGAAAATAATGATTTAACCTCATATAAAACATTTGATGAGGTAGAGCTTCAAATTTCATTATCAAGTTTAAAAAGTATTGATAAAGAAATGGCAAAACAAGTTTTAAAATTATATGAAACTGACGAGTGGTTAGTCGTTAAACCTTTATCATATCAAGCATCTTTAAAATATGGAGCATCAACAAAATGGTGTACCGCATCAAAAGATAGTTCCGACTATTACTTCAGATATTCTAAAAGAGGAATTGTAATCTATTCAATTAACAAAAAAACAGGTAATAAAGTTGCTGGGTTTAAAAGTCTTGATACAAGTCATGATGCTGAAACATCATTTTGGAACATAACGGACCAAAGAATTGACTCGATGGATAGTGGATTACCAAATGATGTTTTAGATATTTTTAGAAATGAGTTTTCAAATACAAAACAAAGCAATTGGGATATCTTAACAGATGAAGAAAGAAATCGTCAAATTTTATGGTTGGAAAATGAATATAATCAAAGGAAAGAACCTAGTAATGAATATCTAACTGAGGAACCAATACCAATGGATGATGTTCCCGTAACGAGAAGAATACGTCGATTAATTCCATTACGACGTAATGTGGCGATTAATGGTGAGACAGAATTTGATGCTGAAGCAGAATTAACACGTCTATTAGAGGAACAAATCATAAATGATATAAGTTCAGAAACGTTACGAGAGATAAATTCGGATATGGGTAGATATGGTAGATATGACGATGTCTATGGTGGTGAGGAATACCCTGACCAAGCAGGTTAATTTAACTCCTGATTTTTATTCCAATATACGTGTAATTTTTTTTCTATACCCAACATATTTCTAAATCTTAACAAATCCATATTCATTTTATGGGTAATACTTCCTTTAGAATAGTCGGGTTCCATATTTAAGAAAAAATTTATTCTATTAGGATTAGATTCACCAAAAGTTACTTTATCAACACTGAGTTTAATTGGTTCGTCACCCTCACCAACCAAATCATTATTAACATGAGGTGATATGACATCATCTAAATAAGCTTGTAGATATTTTTCAATCTTATCAGTATTCATTATTAATAATTTGAAGATGACAGACCCAATTGTTTAGAGTAACGACCAACATTACAAGACCAGTATCCTGCGGTTGTCTTATCTTTCTTTTGAGAACATTTATGAGTATCTCTAAATGATTTTATGGCTTCTTTGTTGGCATTTTTAACTTTTAAATTGGAGTCTCCAAAAGTCACCTTTTTTACACCACCTGTTTTACCTTTAACATAAACCGCAAATTTCTTAGGTCCTCCTGGTGTTTTATGTGGTTTATTTAATTCAACGTTTTTACCATTAAGTTTTGCTTCAGTCAAAATATCTTCCTCTGTTTCAGTTTCATAGATATATGGAGCATCCAAATAAACAATTTCTTTACCTATTTTAACTTTTTTACCTAAATCAGACTCAACCATTAAACGGTCTTCTTCGTTAAGGTCAATCATACCTTCATTATATAGGTCTCTTACTTCATTAACCAAATCAAAATAACTTTCAGAATAAACTCTAAACACATTATCTGTTAACGACATACCATTATCCATGTGATACTTCAAAGCATCCGATACTTCAACATTTTCTTTTAAAACTAATGTTTTATCAAGTTGTTGTTCTAAGGCTTCTCTAATTATTTGTTTTAAATTCATATTATTATGCATTTTATTATAAATACCACCAATATGTTACTTTTGATGTATTTATGGTAAAGATTATTATGAGTGAATCAGAACCATTAATATACAATAGTGAATTTTTACCAAATGTGCAGATTGCAATAGTATTTGAAGAAAATCCTCAATATGCCAACTTAAAACCATTATTCGATGAATATGGTTATGGGTTTATGGTACCAGGTAAAAATTTAGTAATTATTGATGGAGAGCAATTTATTGATAACTTTAGTGCCGATGTTTTGAAGTTTATTGAAGCACATGAAATTTCTCACATTATTATGGGTCATGATGGACCAAGAAGTGAAGAAGATGAGATGGATGCCGATTTAGGTGCATATATTTTATTACAACAATCAGGTAAAACCGATTCAATTAAAACTTTACTAAAACATTTCAAAGACAGACATGGTGTTAGATTTAGTGAAGATTTGTTGGATAGAGTAAAAGATTACTTCTAATATACCTTACAAGTAGGTTTTTTTCAAAAATTAACTATATTTATTTATTACATCGCTCCACAGGGAGTGTTCTCATATATATTTTCCAAAAGACCCGTGAATTTATTTTGACGGGTCTTATTTTTTCATTACATTTGTAGAAATATAAAAACTATGGGAGCAATTAGTAATCATTACGGGGATATTTCAAATTGGATTGAAAAGGTCATCGAATCTTGTGAAACGACAAAACAAACAAGGACTGCCGATAAACTATTAAGGAATTTTGAGAATAAACTTATTATTCAATATCCTGCCGATTATTGGCCAAATTATTATTATGATGTTATTCAAACATTGAAACAACAATTGGATGACAAACGTGAAGAACTTTTAAAAACTCAATTAACATGAAGGTACAATTTGCAGACACTTTTACAGATAGTCTAAGAACATTAATAAGACATCAAACTTGGTGGTATAAAACATACTCCTTGTTTCGTCACGACCTACCTCGATTTTTCAAAAATGTTTGGACATTTAGAAAAGCGTTATGGAATCATTATTGGTTTGACCATCACGGAACTTTAAGGTTTCTTGAAACAGGTTTAACCAATATTTCAGATACCATTGAAAAATACGGTAATGAAGTTGATGGACCTCGTTTAAAGAAAGTTGCCAAAATGCGTAGAGCAATTGAACTCATTAAAAATTATAATGAGGACAAGTACATCGAAATGGCGGAGTCTGAGTTAGGACCGTTGGCTCTCCATGACTGGGAATTTGAACCTGTTCCTGATAAACCTGAATATTCAAGAATAATCGATAGAGATACTGAGGAAGAAAAAATCCACAACCGTAAAGTATTTAACCGAGCTCGTGAGATTGAAGAAAAAGAATGGAAAGAATTATTTGAAATCTTGAAAGGTCAAAGTCCTACCGAATATCAAATGTTTCTTGACAAATCTGAAGATAAAGGAAGTGCTTGGGATAATTGGTTTGATGGTTCTGGAATAAAAGGTTGGTGGGATTAATAAAAAGTTGTATATTTGTATTCTAATATTTTAAGTCATGAAAATAGTATTCATCAGCGACACACACGGAAAACATGAAGTTTTAACAACCAAGGCGTATAACAACATCTTGGGTGAGGGAGATATTCTTGTCCACGCAGGAGACTGTACTAACGTAGGTAAGACTCACGAAGTTAAAGAATTCTTGGATTGGTTTTCTAACACACCATTTACACATAAGGTATTCATTGCAGGTAACCACGATTGGGGATTTGTGAAAAACCACGACATTGCACCTGAATACAAAGAAAAAGGTGTTCACTACCTTTTTGATAGTATGGTTGAAGTCGATGGTGTGAAAATCTACGGAAGTCCATGGCAACCTGAATTCTTTAATTGGGCATTCAACGTACCAAGAGGAGAGCAACTTGCAGAGAAGTGGTCAAAAATTCCTGAAGGTCTTGATATCTTGGTGACTCATGGTCCTGCACACGGAATGGTTGACCACACAATCGATGGTTTAAATGTTGGATGTGAAGATTTATTTAATAAAATCTTGGAAGTTAAACCTAAAATCCACGTTTGTGGTCACATCCATTGGGCGTACGGTCAAAAGTCATTCCACGGTACTGAATACTTAAATGCTAGTACACTAAATGAAAGATATCAGTATCAAAACAAACCAATTGTGATGGAGTACAATCCTGAAACAAAAGAGATTGATTATCTTTAAATGAAAAGTGGTAAGAAATTACCACTTTTTTTTATATTTATTGTGGTATGGCAGACCAAAGTCAATTTTCAAGATTACCCAAAAAACAATTAGTATTAATTGCCGAAAAATTAATAGATGAAGATTTTCCACAAGGAAATCCTTATGGTGATTATGGATTCTCAAAACATTATAACCAATTAGAAAATATTGGAAAATACTTTAATATCTCGGCGGTTCATGAAGATGTTGAATTTTTTTCAAAATTCCTTGAGATGAATGACGATGTTCTCGCGGAAATATTTGAAACTGGCGATAAATCTCTATCTGAAAAACTTATAATTCCTGTGGCACAGACATACGAATTACTTTATAGTGTTTGGGGGTCATGTACTTATGATGATTATATGGGTCAAAAATTTGATTCTTATGATATGAATTGGGTTGAGGATTCTGCCGAACAACAACGACAAGATGGTAACTGGGACCTTTATGATGGATATAATATACGAGATACAGTATATGATAATTTTGACTCATCTGACCATAGTTTTGATGAAGTTCGTCCTGTTAGTGAAAGTGTCAAGGAATCGTTATTAGATAGATTGGTTCTTGAAAATACAAGTGAGGTCGTATCATCTTTAGATAGACAAACCCTTTTAAAATTAAAATCAATTATTGATTCAAGACTTAGGTCTTTGTAATCTTTTCTTTGGTGTACTTTCGGTAACCAAATCCCCTAAAGTTTTCTTTTTGGTATTAGGAGCTTCAAATCCTTTTTTCCATTTGTGTTCAACAGATACTGGTCCTGAAGTTGTTTTAGAATAATCATACTTCCAAATAGAAGTACAATATTCGTCTTCATATACTCTCTCAAATTTAGTTACTTTTTCGGGTTTTTGTGTCATAAAACAAAGATATTAAAATATTTTTAATTTACAAAAAATCCTCACCTTTTTGAGATGAGGATTAGTAAATTACTCTTCGTCTTCTTTTTTACCTTTTGTAAGGTTAATGAATTTATCAACGGATGCAATACCAAAACATGCAATTGTGATAAATTTAAATGAATCAAAAATAAACTCATTAATTAATAGTGGTTTATTCATTGCACCTGTTACGATGTCTACAAAAGCAAAAATACACATCATAATAAATGCCATAAATCCGATAACCGCCTTTTCATTAATTGAGTTGTGGTCGTTAAATAAATCGTGAAAGAATTTTTTCATAGTATCTTGGGTTTATACTATATAAATATCACTAAAGTTGTTAACCTACCACAACGTTTATTGAGTCAGCATTTGCACCTGAACCCCAAGTATAAGTGTATGTTCCTGGTGTTAATCCAAAACTAACGAATGATTGACCATTAAATGTTTGACTACTTGAAATTGCGGTTCCTGTTGTATAACCAACAGGGACTAATAATGAATATGGTGCGGTTGGTCCTTGTTTAATAACCCCAAATATATTACCACTTACTGATGTTTGAGACCCTCCTACTCCACCTGGTCCAAAATTAGGTGGTGTTGTTGTAAATCCGCTATATTGAGCGGCATTTATTCCATTTGTACCCATTAAGAATGTTGCGGTACTAACTCCTATTCCACCAAAACCAAAAGGTCCTGCACTTGGATTAACAAGTGTTAAATCATTTATGTTAAGTGAACCTGATGCCGACATTACAACATTACCACCTGACTCAACAATTGTCACACTAAATCCTGACGGTGTTGATGACGATGTTGGAGTAGGTGTCGGTGTAGATGTGGTTGTCGGGGTCAATGTTGGAGTAACTGATGGTGTTCCAGTATTAGTTACACTTGGTGTTGGCGTACTTGTAGTTGTTGGTGTTGGTGTTACTAAAGTTGCTTGACATGCTGCACAATTAACATAGAAAAGAAGTGGTGTTGCTCCATCTGTTGGAGTTGCCACGGTCTTTTCAACAATTCTATAGCATCCACTTGGTGTTCCTCCTGTGAATGTTAGATTGAATACGTCACCAGGTGCTAAAGATGATGGTCCTAAGTCAGCAACTAATACGTTCAAGTTGGTACATCCCGAAATTGTGAATGTTGTAACTGAAGTTAAGTCAGTTGTGGTTGGAGTTGGTGTGTTCGTTGGTGTTTCACTAGGTGTACCACTTGGGGTTTCAGTTATTGTTGGTGTCGGAGTATTAGTTGGAGTTTCTGTATTTGTTGGAGTATTAGTAGGAGTTTCTGTATTTGTTGGAGTATTAGTAGGAGTTGGTGTTGGTGTTGGTAATGAAGCTTCACAATCATCACAATTCGAATAGAAATTAAGTGGTGCTCCTGTATCTGTTGGGGTAGCAACAATCTTATTGACAATTCTGTAACATCCACTTGGAGTTGCTCCTGTAAATGTCATGTTGAATATATCACCAGCACCGAATGCTCCTGGTCCTAAATCAGCGACTAATACATTCAAAGTAGTACATCCTGAAATTGTGTAAGTTGTGGTTGTTCCGTCAATACAATCGGCACAATTAGGATAGGAAGATATTGGGTTACCACCATCTGTAGGTGTTGCGTTGATTTTATTGATAATTGTGTAACATTCAGTTGCAGTCGCTCCTGTAAAGTCCAAATAGAATGTATCACCAGGGAAAAATGCTCCTGGTCCTAAATCAGCAACAATCACATTTGAACTACTACATCCTGAGATGGTGTAAGTGGTAATCGCACTTAAATCAGTTGGAGTTGGTGTTTGTGTTAATGTTGGTGTAACTGATGGTGTTTGAGTATTTGTTACACTTGGCGTAGGTGTAATTGTATTAGTTGGTGTTGGTGTTGGAGTTTCCGTTTCAGTTGGTGTTGCTCCAATTGTTCCTGTTGGGGTATTTGTTGGTGTCTCTGTAGGTGTTGGTGTAGGAGTCTCAGTTGGAGTTTCCGTGTTTGTTGGTGTTGGTGTTTCCGTATTTGTTGGGGTATTTGTTGGTGTCTCAGTTACCGTTGGTGTTGGCGTTTCGGTTGGCGTAGAAGTCACTTCTAAAGTTGCTGTAGGAGTTTCTGTTGGAGTACTTGTCACCGTTGGTGTTTGAGTAACTCCCAAAGTTGCTGTAGGTGTTGGGGTTATATTAATCCATGAATTCCAATAACCATTTGCAAATAACCAATCAGACGCATCATTTCCATTTGTAAAACTTTGATTAAATGAACTATTCGTCAGTTCTACAAATGTTGACTCGCTGAATGGATTTGTCATGTTTTTGGTTCCCTTAAAACCAAGATATGATGTGACTTCATCAAAAACTGGTGTAGGGTGGTCTCCCGCAGGAACAGGATACACTATAACATAACCTAAAGATTCGTCTGGTCCACCCCACCATGTTAATCCACCAAAATTTGCACTATATTCAACATCGGCTTCACTTATGGCAATATCCCCAACTTGAGATGTTCCTGAGATTGTGGAACCTGTGTTATATGCAAATATTTGTTGTATGATGGGCATAGTATTTTTAACAATAAATATATGGTAATAAAAAAAGGGGATTAAATCCCCTTCTTTTATTTCAATATTCTATCGTCGTGAGTAAAAATTTCTAACGTAGATGATTTTCCACTGTTGTCTAACCAATCGACAATTTCCAATTCTTCTCCTTTATAGAAAATCTTGTCAATAAAATCCCAATCTCCATTAGGTGTTTCAATACAACCTGTGGTAAATGTAAAATCTTTTGAACTTGGAACTTCGTCAGATTCAAATTCCATGTAGTACAAACCACCCTTGTTTTCATCCACACTTAAGTAAGTGTTTCTTGGTTGTAATTTTTTGTCTTTTGGGAATGTGTCATAATTAACATATTCATTTTTATCGTAATAATCTTCATCCAACTCACCAGTCTCGTCAATGTCAAAAGCCAAAACTTCTTTTTCCATATCATCTTCAACGGTGAAATACATGGTTCCATTGTCAAACGCTTTTGAAACATGAAATAAATCACCATCCCAAATGTCAATGTCTAACAATTCATCTAAGTCATGACGAACTTCCCAAAGTTCCTCATAACCTGCCCTTTTCATCAAGTCCTCAATTTTTTTAACTTGTTCGTCAGTAAGAATTTTACCAATCGCTTCCAACGACCATCCATAACAATTTAATTTATACTTCGCCATAATGTTTCAAATGTAATTAAATATTTATTGTAAAACAAGCCCCCCAACTTAGTTGGGACTTTTAGGACCGTTACTGTTATGGTAACACGAAAAAGAGGGATTCGCTACCCCTCTTTTTTTATAATGTAATCCCATCCAAAAATTTCTTGATTGTTCTCCTTAACACGGACTCCCCTAAGTGAACCCATTCAGATTCAAGGTAACCAAACAATTTTCCGACTAAGTACTTTTTATTGTGTTCCAACATGTATGTCTTATGGTCAATAGAAATTTGTTTGATTGGTTTTTCCATCCAATCAAAATTAATTTCAATAACAGGAAAATGTCTTTTAAGGTATGTCAACAATTCATCCGAAGTTGTCCCTTCGTACTTGGACATAATATCTTTTTTTTCGGCTTCGGTAAGTTTCATAATTATAAATATAAAGTATTTAATTATAACTAAAAACAAAGTTATGGCAAAAGCAACAAAATCTAAAGGTTCATCTACAGTTTCTGTAAAAAAAGATAAACCAAAAGTTTCAAGACCTGGAATTCATGCAAAAACTAAAACTTCCAAGTTAAAAAAATCTAAGAATTACAAAAAGATTAATAGAGGACAAGGTTAATTTAACCTATATTTTCTGGTGATTTTTGTTATATTATTATCATAATGGATAATAAGAGAAGACTTTTTCGCCTAATCGAAGTGTACCTTAATGGATTTAAAGGTGACTTGGTGGAATCAATTTATGGTGATAGGTCAACTATTAAAGTTCACACCGTAACCTTTGGAGTTTCAGATAATAGTGTATTGGTTGAACTTGTTGTTGTTTTGGGTGGGACGATAAATGAAGAAACTTTGGACACCTCGTTGGCTGAAATTTTAATTCAAGAAGCTCTTGTTTATTTCTTTCCTGAAAAAACAATTAAAACTATTATTAGGTGGGATGTTTAATTAAGAGTTTCTCTTAATCATTGTATTCATCAATTCAACATTTTCTTTTTGTAGATATTCAACTTTAACCGTAAGTTGTGCCACTTTTTCTGTCAAATCTAAAATGGTTTGTCTCATACTGTCTTTCTCTTGAGCGCTTGACAATAACAGGGCCTCTAATTTTGATATTCTGTCTCTGCAGTCATGACGAATAAAATCCTCGTCTTTTTCTCTTTGTATTGCTCTCTTTTCGTAAAATCTCCAAGCTGCCGTACTTCCTAAAACTGTAATCAAAGTTACAGCTACCGCCCAAATTGATTGACTCTCCATCTTTTTTTGTTTTTTAAATAAATATAACTAACAAACAAAAAGAGTCGTTAAAAAAATTTTTTGTCTTTTGGTCAGGAACGAAATAATTATTATTCTTATAGAATAATAATATAATATATAAAAATCTTAAAATATTATAAAAAAACTAAAATACTAGTCCAGTACTAGTTCTAGAAAAAATCCGCAACAACTTCGAGCCCAAGTACTTGTTCTAATTGTCTTGTTAAATCCCACTCCCCTTGTTTCTGTAAATAAAAATTTGCAGGTCGATTTAAACCCATAAATATTGTATGTGAATCAGGAACCCAATTTCCCTCTTCGTCCAATTTTTGTGTTGGTAAAACTCTAAACTCCCGAATTGTAAAACCTTCGAACGATGTGTCCAATATTTTGGTGACAATTTTTTTTAATCTATTTTCGTCCATGTCATATCCGAGTTTAACACCACAGAATAAACATGAGGTTTGTTCCATTCTGATGGACTAATAATTGATAATGAATATCCTCCATCAGAATCCTCATATAAGTGATATATTTCACCTATAATCGGTTCAAATTTATATTTGGACTCGTATACCGTCTGAGTGATTAAAAACGATTTTTGGAGGGTTTCTGCTTGTTCTACGATTTCTTTATACCTTCGGTCAAAAACTTTATTGACCTTATCGAGACCGTTTTTTTTGAATGTCGTTAAATCGACAGGTTTAATGGACGGTGCACTGACATTACTACCATATGGAAGTAATCCAGGTTTGTCCGCAACGTTATCAGGTTTTTTAGTATCCATAAAAAAAATGTCCCACAAGTGTGAGACATTAATATAGATGAATTTTATGTAAGAATCAAATTATTGGCCTTTAATCATTCCCATTCCGTGTTTTAAGAATTCTTTCGCTCTTGGTGATACGTGTTGCATTCTATATACATTTTCGATATCTTTAACAAGTTCTTCTCCGTGTTCGTTCTCTTTATAAAGTTCGATAATTTTATCCATAGCAGAACCGCACTCTTTTTTTGTTTCGTCAAAATAATTGTAAGGTTTAAATCCTTTTAAGTGATTCATAATTTCACTTGCCAAGTGTTCACCACCGTCAGAAACTTTTGGATGTAATCTAAGAGTTTTTAATAACTCAAGTTTATCCACCAAACCATTAACACCGTTTGGTCTAATCTGTACACCTTCAATATAATCTTCGGCTTCGTCATCTCCAACAATTTCTTCGAGCGACTTTACGTTTCCACCGTGGCAGAATTTTCGGTCATCTTCTTTTGTTTCAGACTGTTCTATAAGATAAAGTTTTTTAATTTGTTCTTTATCTGACTCTGTAAGTTGAAATCTTTTTCCCATATTAATAAATATATCTAACTTATGTTTTATACTAAATCATGTAAAAAACTGATTTTATTGTCTTTTGTTAAAATTTCATTTGTAAATGAAAATGGGTCGTAATTACATAAGTAAAAATGTTTCTTATATAGATGATAAACCTTTTTTGCATTATTATAATCATACATAGTACGATAATCATATAAATCTTCGTATAAAAGACCCTTTTTTACCTCAAAATCACCAATAAACCCAATTTTAGTCAAATCCTCATAAAAATGTTCAATCCTTACAAAATAATCGGGTATTCTATCGTTAAACGTCCACTTTTCAAAGTATTTCATCTCAGGTGTCTCATTTTCTAAAAATACAGATGGTTTTACGACCAATTTATTAGAAATTAACGATTTATCGACAAAATAATTGAATTTTTCCCTTAAAATTGGTAAAAACTTCTTTTTTATGGGGGTATTATTGACCTCCAACCTTAAAAATAAGGAAAAAACCCTACTATATGGGTTTTTTATGGTACAAAGTACCTTATAATCAGGGAATTGACCTAATTTTGTTACAAAATAATCGTATTTTAACCCTAATTTTGATGTGAATTCGTCATTTTCAATAATAAACCCATAATTATCAAGTATTTTGGACATTTCTTCCTCACCTGACTCCTCAAGAGCCCACCAAATCACCTTATTTTCATGAGAAATGTTCATACTATGTAAATGAGGTTAAAAATAAAAGAAATTATAACTTTAAAACAATTTTTGACTATCGTTAAAAAGTTTTTTCATCGATGCTTCAATCATATTGATTTGTCTTTGGTCTTCATCTGAAACTTCAAAATTCTTAGCTTTAATTTGTCTAACTTGTTCCTGAAGTCTTTGATATCTTTTAATCATATCATCGTATAAAGTTGCCTTTTCTTGTTGTGTTAAATGTTGTGCTCCCATTGTATGTTTTTTTATAGTATAATAATTATTTGGTATATATCAAGAGATTTTATTTTTTCTATGGTCATTCCACTCCATCCAAAATGCCAATCCAACAATAAGGTTCATACCCAACGATGCAATTATTTCATAAATGTCCTCATATACATTTATTGTTAAATGAATGTGGCCCACAATCCAAAATGGCATTGCCATGTTTGAACCAATCCATCGTATTGCAAATAAAACAAATGAGAACATTATACCATTCCTGTTTGTCGGTAATAGGTTTTCAAATCACCAACGGTTAATGGTGATGAGGTAGGTTTACCCAGTTTTTTATTAAATCCTGGATTCGCTTTAGCGACCGTTGTTGCTGATAATCCTTTGGCTTGTAATATAAAATCATCAGGTTTACCTGCGGCAACAGGAAAGAAATTGTAAATATATAAATCTTCAGGTCTTTTTATTTTTCCATTTTTATGACCTTTAGACCAAAATTCTTTAATACCATCCATTTGTGCCTCCAAATCATATCGTATTTCATCTAACGTATATGATTTACCATTAATTGTTTTTGGCATTCCTCCACCAGGACAAAATTGAATTAACCCAACACATCCAATACTATTCTTAATTGTAGGGTCCAATCCCGATTCGTGTTTCATTAATTTAATGATTGCGTTTTCATCAATATTAATTGCGTCCGAAATTTCTTTTAATTTTTTCTTAAACGTTGGATTATTTAACAAGGCTTGTCCTTTAGCCGAAACCTTACCTATTGAGGTATCTTTTGGTGTATCATCAAAACTATCACCTGAATCCGTAGAGTCTGTGGTACTCGTTGTTGATGATGACTTATTTGGATTAAACGCCATACCTAAAATGTTCTGAAGTAATCCAGTTAATTGTTGTTCCGTAAGTCTTACTACTCTTGCCATATCCTATAAATACATTATAAAACAAAAAACCCCACCTTTTGAGTGGGGTTAGTTATTAAATCATTTCGATTGAATTGATTTTATCTCCTTGTTGGATTTGGTCGATGATGTCAAGACCTTCCATAACTTTACCGAAACATGTGTGGTTTCCGTCAAGGTGTTGTGTTCCTTGTCTGTTATGACAGATGAAGAACTGAGAACCACCTGTGTTACGTCCAGCGTGAGCCATTGACAACACACCTTTTTCGTGAAATTGTTTTGGTGCGGTTACTTCACATGGGATGTTGTATCCTGGTCCACCATTACCCATTCCATTTGGACATCCACCTTGAACCACGAAGTTTGGAATAACTCTGTGGAAGTTCAATCCGTCATAGAATTTTTTACTAATCAAACTTTTAAAGTTGTCTGTGGTGATTGGTGTTTCGTTGTCATACAACTCGGCA
>Ga0222712_10003023_pt1 | contig 18696 bp, 22 predicted proteins | sample C33_657DmetaG_FD_165043 | JGI IMG/M metagenome (GOLD analysis project Ga0222712, IMG submission 165043) | Estuarine water microbial communities from San Francisco Bay, California, United States - C33_657D | ecosystem: Environmental > Aquatic > Marine > Unclassified | place: USA: California... | reverse complement strand
CGATGTTCCACTGGTTCCAGCCGCACCCGATGTTCCACTGCTTCCAGCCGCACCCGATGTTCCACTGCTTCCGGCTGCACCTGAAGTTCCACTGGTTCCGGCCGCACCCGATGTTCCATTGGTGCCTGACGTGCCTGATGTTCCACTGGTTCCGGCCGCACCCGATGTTCCATTGGTGCCTGACGTGCCTGACGTTCCATCGATGCCTGAAGTTCCATCGGTGCCTGAAGTTCCATCGGTGCCTGAAGTTCCATCGGTGCCTGACGTGCCTGAGGTTCCGCTATAGCTAAAAGCATAACTTGAAGTCAATGCGTAACTAGACGAAGTAGAATTATTGGAATAACTACTGGTTCCTTCCAAACTTCCTACAAAGGTTGTCGCGGTAACAATACTGTTTTTTCCTACATTAAATACACTACTACTATTTATTTGAAGGTCTATGGCTTTACTGGATCCAGAGGAAGCTACATCAATTATATTTAGTTTAATTCCGTTAAATTCGGTGGATGAGCCAGACCACTGAGTACTTAAATCTGATATTTTAACATTTGGCATATTGGTATTTTACTTTTTCCACTGAGTCCAAAAATCAAAGTTTTTCTGCATTTCTTTTTTAGAAAACTTTTGAAATCTACTATTAATTCTGCCTTTTCTTATACCACTTAATTTTATGTTTATTACTTTTGGTAAATCTTTTTCATTAGAAAATTCTATTATTAGTTTTGAACCATCCACAGATATTCCTGCCACAACAGGTTTATCACACACATAACTTATAGGAATTATCGTGTTTGGTTCACAGACGAACAAATAAATTGAATCGATTTCACTTACGACTATACGTTCTTCTTTTACGTGGATAGTCATGACTTCTTCAAATCTCGCTTCAGGAGATTCAGTACATATTAATCCCACAGAGATCTCAGGATGAGGGGAATCAACTATGGCATATTTATCACCATCTTCACCGCTTGTACCAGAAGTCCCACTTGTGCCATCTTTTCCTGTGGCGCCATTTAGATAAACTGACCACTCGCTATAAGTTCCTCCTCCATAGGTAGCACTTACATCTACGAATAACTGACCTGTATTTGTATCATAAGAATCAATTACCCCAATCATCTTGTTTCCTGGAGAATATGCTACTACTACTGATTGACCTGTTCCATAAGATAACCCCGGAGCGACATAAATACATATTAGTCCTGTATTTATGGTTACGGTTGTCGTTGAAGTCGTGCTGAATCTATCGCCACTAAGACCACTGGTTCCGCTTGTTCCTGATGTATATGACATATGGAATAAATATATGTCATTTTGATTTAAACAGTATATTATTACTGTTTTTGAACTTGTATTTTTTCGATTAAATTCTTTAATTGATTGGATATTTCATCCAAATCCAAGTCTGACCCTTTATTTGTTAATGTATTTACGTCTATATCCGTGGAAATCACTGTTTCTATAGGCTTTATAGTTAATCCCTCTGATATCTTACCAAAATTAGAAACATTATCAGTTATATTAGAATTTATAACTACAAAATTAGTTGAAAAAATATAATTTGTAAAATATAATACATTGGTTTTTTGTAACTCTGCCAAATTTATTATAATTTCATTTATATTGCCATTTTCACACTTTATTTTAAGCATATTTTTCTGAAAAGATTCGTTACTCGTTACAAAAATTGTAGGCAAAACTTTATTTCCATGAATTTTATGGAAAATAATACCGCCAAAAAAACAAACAATACTCAATAAAACAGTTAAAAACAGTTTTGTGTAAAATTTAAACTCTTCATTCATATTTTTTATAATTTTTAAAAAAAAGCCTTCCATCGTTCGTAAATCTACCATCCCAATCTAAAATGTATTTATTATTTAAATAATCAACCATTTTAGTGGCGATACCTTTTCGCCTATGTTGTGGTTCAACAAAAATATATAGAGGATATACATCATTGTATTTTTTTATAAAATCTACACGACCAAAATTACATTTTAACGTAAATAAATTTCCATCAAGTTCTGTATCGTAAGAAATAAATACCTCTTTGAACTCCATAATAAAGCTCATTGTATTGAGTAATATTACTAAGTCAAGAGGTATTAAACGATGTAGTTTCGGATATTTAAAATGTTTGAAAAGAACTTAATCAATCCTTTTTCGGTGACTTTTGTTTTACCCGTTTCTTTTTTATAAAAGTCCAACATTTTTAAATCCAATTCTATTTCTGTTTTTTCTTCTCCGTCGGAAATCACTATAGTTTTTGACATAAAATTTATTGTTATACAATAAATAGAAAGTTCAAAAAAAACAAGTTATTTTTTCAAACTTTTTAAGTTTGTGTCAAAAAGTGTTTCCAATCGGCGTGTTTTGCTTCGGTGATTAAGTCACAAATCCTAATCGGTCCAGGAGCAACAGGCTTACGAATCAACTTCAATCCTACTTCTTCGTTCAAACGGTTTCCCTTACGGGTATTGATTTCCTTGGAGGTTACTACCATGTTAGTCCAAGTATCCTTTCCGCCACGACTTGAAGGAATGATGTGATCGATGTTAGCATCCATTTTATTAAGAGGCTTGCCTGTGTATTGATCGATTCCACCGTCACGTCTCCAGAGTGCCTCCTTTGTAGGCTTGCCCCTAAACATTCTGACTGGCATTTTTGTATAATTCGTAGCCACCACAACGGTAGGAACTCGAATTTCTCTGTGAACACTATTGATGGTCAAATCCCACGCACGTATGGAGAGATTAACCCACTCATCCCATGTTAAGGGGGTGATTTGTGTAGGTTTATCGAAATTAGGATTTCCATCCGAATCAAGTTCGTATTGAATATCCAAAGCAACCGATGAAGGTTGATCTTCAACAGAAGATCCACAAAGCTGAATGATAGTATCCTTGACAGTTTTGTATCCAACTGGCTCCCAATTTCTATTTAAAGATAAACAAATTAATTTTTGTGCTACATTACTCATAACAAATATAACTATATCAACTTTATATAAAAAGTCAACAACTTTTATGTTTTAGATAATAACGTCAACTATTCCCAACTCTAAACATGCTTGTGAAGTTAGACACAAATCGTGTTTAAGTAATTCATTTAATTGTTTGGATTTGAATTTGGTGTTTTCCAAGTATATTTTTTTTATCATCGACATGTAAAGATCCAAATTATTTTTTTCATCATTTAAAGTTTCATATGGACCCCACATCCCACCGCTCAATTGATGTAATAACAAACAAGAATTTTTAGTCAAATATCTTTTTCTACCCGCCACAGATATTAAGGTAGCAGCAGACGCTACAAATCCTTCACAGTATGTATCTATAGGAATAGAATTTATTTTTATTTTATCTACTAAACTTAGTGCGGGAGAAACATCTCCCCCATCGCTGCTAATATGCAATTCTATTGCGGGAACTTCTGTTAAATTAAAAATTAATTTCAACAAAGTTAGTTGACGAGTAACTTCATCTATTTGTTTTGAAACATTTAAAACGGAATTTCTTGAGATTTCATCATACAAATATATTTTATTTCCATTTGGAACGTTCGAGTTTGTAATTCCTTCAGTGGAGAGAACTATTGAAGGAAGTTTATCGTCTGATTCATCATTTAGTTTTCTGTTAATCCACCTCATAAGTTATGATATAACCGTACACATAAATATAGTTTTATGTTTCAATTAAGTTAAAATATTTTTATATTCCTCTAATTGTTCTTCTAGCCTATCTTTAGCCATACTTAAATCTACTCTGAACCACTCGTTTTTTATATCCGTAGCAAATGGCTTTAACGTATCTCTTATATTTTTTTCCGCCTGACGATAATTTGGATGATAAATACTATACATCAGTTCATAATCTCTAAGTGGCGATGAAGTTTGATAATTATTTAATCTCCTATCTAAATTTTCGGTTATTCCTATTTTAACCCAGTCAGGCCACGCTTTGTTCTTAATTATGTATAAATAACCACTGTCTGCCATATATCATATATATGGCAAATAATATTGATAATAATTAATCTAAACTAAATATATTTCATCAAATCCTTCTGACTTACTGGGACGGATATATTTCTTAATCATTTTATCTATTACAAATTCCGGAACTTCTCGGCCGCCTGTCGCCTTTCTGGATTTTTGATTTCTCATTAAAGTTTCTTTATCACGTTCCAATACGTAAGCAATTACTGTTGCTCCATATTTTTTAGCAATAGTAATGTAATCACGTCTTTCCGAAGGAGTAAGTGAAGTCGCGTCTATTAACACGTCTTTATTATTCTTCAAATCTCTATCCAAATTAAATTTGATTGCAGAAAATACTTGAGGTGTAACTGATTGATCTGATTCATCTTTTCCAAACACCCCACGAAGTTTGTCGCTGCTATATACTACAATGTTTTGATTGTTTTTTGTAATTTTATCTACATAAGTGCTTTTACCAGAACCACTTATTCCCACCAAAATGTATACTTTATTCATATTTTAATTTAAACTCTTCGTTTTTTACTTTGAATGAACAGTGTGAATTCATGTAATTACTGTAAAACATAGTTTTTGGCCTCACAACAATACCTTCTGCCACAAATCCACTCGGATACTTTAATTTATTTGAAATTAGTTGTAGGTCATCAAAGGATAGATCAAAATTGTCACCTTCTTTAATTACATCTACCATAGGAATTTCTGTTAATACACAGAAATTCTTTAATTCTACATAATCAAGATATTTTCTATTATCAATATCCCACAAATTAAATACACAAAAAGAAATTTCTTTTACTCCAAGCAAATTGTTTTGAATTCCCGGACCATATACTTCGCCCTGAATTGCTACATTTTTATCTTTAAAGTAATTTCTTAATTTATTTTCTATGTCATATTTTTTAGATATTTTCCAAAATCCATTGTTTTCTTCTTCTACCAATTCCAAGTTTCTACTGCAAACTCCATATTTACCATTATTTATGTAATAAGTTCCACTGCTACCATCAACCTTTACAGAAATATAATACGGTTTATTCTTTAATTCTCCTAAAACGTCAATAATATTTTCCAAATTTTCTTCATCGGTTTTCTTAATAAAAGAAGGCAAGTGTCCGATAATTTTTCCTGACAAATTTGGGGGAATTGGCTTTTCGTAGTGTTTAGCCCCAATGTATTCAGATACATCTGTTCCTTCTACGTTTTCATCTAATACAATAGTAGAATAACCAAATTCTTTTAACAAACTAATAGGAAAAATAATGCCCTCACTCAACTGTCCCCTGAGTTTAATAGGCTTTATTCTGAATCTTTTGTTTCTTAGAAATTCATAATGACTGCATTCTTTTAGTTCTGTGTCAGTGTTTACATAAATACACAAGTCTCCCGGTTTGTATTCACCTTTCTTGATGCAGACCTTCCACCCCTTTACCAAAGCAATATCCATTTTATCCGCATTAGGATGTGGATAAACTTCTTTTATATATTCTATACTAGCCACTTTCATAATTTTAGTCGGTATAAAAAGTTATCCGTTTAAAGTAACGAATAAATTGTGACCTTACAATTAATCTAACCCAATCATCTGTTGTTGTCAATCGCAGATTGATTTTATAGTAAATCATTAAATGTGGAATTATATGATTGTTGTCATATCATTTATTTCCAATTTTTTGGCTTTACTCCACTTCAAAAATTTTAAGATTTTTTTAAATAATTCGTCTGGATCATTTAATAAATTTTTAATGGATTCATTATAATTTATTATTTCTTCATGTGTAAATCTACTCAAATCACTAATCTTAGGAGTATTTTTAAGAGACGCGATATAAATCAATCTATCTTTATACGAACATCTTAACTCTCTTTCGTCAAGTGACAAATATAAAACTCCACAGATATAATGAATAAAAAAATAAAGATTCTCGGTTTCTCCTTTCCAAGATATAAATCCGATATTTTTATTATTAATAATAAGAGTTACATTAACGACTTTGTTTTGTCTTCCAAAAATCGATTTAATCTGTTCATCTGACAATGATTCTGATGCGTTAAACACTTTAATATCATATCTACACGATATTGATTGTCAACTTTAAAACGAATGTCCGTAGATTTAGACGTAGGCAATTAGTTTATAAAAATCATTTCGTTGCTCATTAATAATATATGAGCATATCTTTCCCAACTATTCAACTCTTTATCATTTTTTGAAATTGGAGCTTTAAAATCTGCGGCTGAGTTCCAAGTAATCGGAGTCAAAGAATTTTCATCTTTCAACTCATTTATCTTAATATTCAAATTAAAATCTTTGTTTATCTTGTCGACATTTGATGTTAAAAACTCCAATTTATCTCCCACTTCCAAATCAAGAGACAATTCAAATGATTGTTCTTTTCCATCAATGTTATTTAAAGATTTTAATGATTTTGAATTCTTATATATGTTTAAAGTATCGAACTGTCCTTTTTTAGATTTTGAACTAAACGTTCCTTTTATTTCAAATGTTCCTCTTCTTGGAGAACTCCACAATCTATCCAAAAAGAAGTTTGGATTTGGGGGTAGGGTACCCCCACTACGAGTGATACTCAATCCTTTAAAATAATTGTTGGTAGAAGAATAAACGTCTTTTTCAAAATTATTAAATTCAAAAAAAGGAGATAATGTCTTGTTTGCAGACGTTACACGATATCCATACTTCCAGTTATACTCCTTTTTAACATCGGTCATATCTTCTTTCATAGCTTCTTCCATATATCGCAAGCCTATTTTTATTTCTAAACTGTTAGGTTCACGTTGAAAACAAATTCTATACAAAGATTTTATCTTTTCTTCTTCGCTTATTATACGAATAAACTCAGGTCGTGTAATCATACTTCTCACCTGTTCAATCACCATAGCATTATTCATCAAAAATAATGCTTGTTTTGGTACAGTAGTCTGAAATCGTTTGCCTGTAGTCATTTCAGGTGTAGCAAAATCAAAAGTAGTGAAAAATTCTGGAAGCCTGCCTCTGTCAATTAATCCATATACAGTTCTACGATGTGAGTATTCACGGTTGTTATTTAAAGAAATTAAATTAACTGATTGTCCGCCCATCTTTAAATCCAATTTTCCACCAACATACAAAATGGTGTCACGTAATGTTTCAAAATCTAATCTACCCGTGTTCATTCTCCAATAAAATCTATTATAAGGATCTTTCAAAGACTTTTTAGGATCATTTATAGAAACCTGACGATATGTGGCAGATGTCAACATCAATCGGTTAATTTTTTTGATTGACCAACCATCCTCCATAAACCTAACCGACAAATAATTCAATAAGTCGTAAAGTACAGGTTTCTCGGTTTGAATACCAAAATCATCAGGACTCTTGACCAATCCCTCTCCAAAGTGAAATTGCCACAATCTGTTTATAATAACTCTAGGCGTCAGAGGATTATCCGAATTAGCTATTACGTTGGCCAATTCAAGTCTTCCACTTCCATTGGTAAAATTGTTTGGATTTAAATAATTAAAAGTTTCTAAAAATCTTCTCGGAACGACGGCGCCTCTAGTTCCAGGATCTCCCTTTATAAAAACAGGCGAATCGGTGGCTCTATCTTTGTCCACCAAAACCATCGCTCTAGGGGGAGTAGCGACGTGGGTTAATTCATGAGTTATTAACTTTCCTCTTTGAGCACGTAATTCGTTATCATAACGCATAGTTTTACCGTTATCCGAATAAAATCTCTGAAAATTATCACGGTTTATATCCAAAGGACCATTGTTTTTATATATCGACTCCTTAAATTCTAACACACCTTGGATGTCTGTATTTACCACCAAACTTTCATTGACGGCATTCTGATAAGCCGACGCTAAATCTTTCATAGATAACATAGGCGTTTTCTTTATATGATTTAACAGATAAACATTAATATCTTCTTTATTTTCATCCAATACCTTTGCCCACTCAGTTTTAAAATCTTTATCCGTAACTTTGAACATCTTTGCTAAAGGCAAAAAGACAGGATGATTTATTTGTGAAGTTTTAGATTTGGCATCTTTTCCTTTCAAATCCTGACGACGGGATACACTTATTTTTACATTTATGGAAGACGACCATTTTTGTATCATACGTGAATTTAAAGCGTTATCTCTTATGTAATCGGTTCTATTTGATTCCGATACATTAGCAAGCATATATCCACCATAAAGATGTTTAAATGTATTCGTTCTAAACTCCAATAAAGCAGCGATATGACGTGTATCAATGAAATTTTCTATTTCTTGTTCAATTTTGGCCTGTTTTTCCAAATAATCACGATATTCAGGAGTATCTTTTATAGCTATTAATACAGGTTTTTCTTTATCAGATGGAACGTATGTGCTATTTAATATTCCATGAATAGCATAATAATCTTTAGTTGATATTGGATCAAATTTGTGATCGTGACAACGAGCACATACCACTGTGGTTGCCATAAAACCCTTGAAAATTACATCAATTCTATCGTCGATTATATCATTATTATTGTTGGAATTTTTACCAAGCGTAATAAAACCCAATGCGGCCAAATTTTCTTTCTTAATATCTTTTAATTTGTCCGCCGCAATTTGTTCTTTTATAAATCGATCAAACGGCAAATCTTCATTAAATGAACGAATAACATAGTCTCGATAAGTATATGAATATGTATAACGAGGTTCTTGATTCGCATTCACCGTGCCTGTGGTATCACTGTAACGAGAGGTATCCATCCAGTGACGACCCCACCGTTCCCCATATTGTGTCGAATCTAAAAGTTTATCTACCAATTTCTCATAAGCGTTTTTAGAGGTATCTTTTAAAAATAAATCTATGTCATTTTCAGTGGGTGGAAGACCTAACAAATCAAAGTATAGTCTGCGAATCAATATTTTTTTATCGGCTTCAACCGAAGGAAACAAATCGTTTTCCCTTAATTTTGAATAAATAAAATTGTCTATTGGATTAATAACCCATTTATTATTAACCGATGGAACATTTGGTTTATTCAATTTTTGATATGCCCAATGTTCTTTCGTTTTCTTTTCATCCAATGAAATTGTAGTGGATGCATCCGTTCTTGGATCGGGAGCACCCATCTTTACCCAAGTTTCAAAATCTTTTATGACTGAATCGGGTAGTTTTGCAGTCGGCGGCATTTGCAAATCCTTGTCGGTGTATCTTATGGATTTTATCAACAAACTTTTGTCTAAATCTCCAGGAACTACAGCGGGTCCACTCTCCCCACCCTTTAATGTAAAGGATTTGTTATCCAATAATAATTTACCCTTTACCTTTTCGGATTTTGAACTGTGACATTTATAACAACTCTCCGATAATACCGGCCTAATCTTCTTTTCAAAAAAATCAATTTCATCTTTGTTCAAAGCAAAAAGATTGTTACAAATTGTGAACGCAATTAAAAAGTAAACTGTGATTTTCATATTAATATTTTAACCTCAAACTGTTTGTATTTTCAAGTTTATATATCGGAAAACTTAACCGAAATTTCATTTAGATAAAAAAATTGGACTCCTCTTTGGAAGGAGTCCAACCTTTAGTGTTTTTATAATTTATTCATCATGCAATTACAGGCTTAGACACTGTTCCAAATACATCAGTTAAACGAAATTCACGTCCGTTATAACGATATGTTAATTTGGTGTGATCAAATCCCAATAAATGGAGAATAGTGGCATGCAAATCATGAATGTTCATCTTGTTTTCGACTACGTTTGCACCAAACTCGTCGGTCGCACCATAAACCGTTCCACCCTTTACACCACCACCAACCAATACGGATGACATAGCTCTATTCCAGTGGCTTCGACCGAATCCATTTGCGCCACCAACACCGTCACGAGTTGGAGTTCTACCAAATTCACCCGTCATTACAATTAACGTAGAATCTAACATTCCCCGTTGTTTTAAATCTGCAATCAAAGCTGCAATTGGACCATCAACTTGATTTGCAGCATTACGAAGTGATTGACGAATTCCATCGTGAGTATCCCATCCTCCCGTCCAAACCTGAACAAATCTTACGCCCTTCTCTACCAATCTTCTAGCAATTAACATTTGTTTTCCTTGAGCAGTAGTGCCATACATGTTTCTTACTGATTCAGGTTCACGGCTAATATCAAATACTTCCGTAGCCTCTGTTTGCATCTTAAAAGCCAATTCAAAGGATTGGATACGGGCGTCAAAAGCTTCATCTTTCTGATAGTTCTGTCGGTGAATCTCATTCAATTTAGACAAAGTATCAAGTTGGTTACGTTGTTCTTTTAACGAAGCATATTGACTCTTAATATTTTGAATCATTTTATCGACACTACCCAACGATGTATCTATTGGGGTGCCTTGATACATGCCTGGTAAAAATGCGCTGCCAAAATTTTGTGTTCCGCCGAGAGGCATTCCACCACTCCTTAAACTGATAAATGATGGTAAGTTGTTATTGGCGCTTCCAAGACCATAAACCACCCAACTACCCAAACTTGGACGGACCAATCTGAGGTTACCTGTATTCATCAAAACGGTAGCAACTTCATGGGCAGGAACATCGGTTGACATACCTCTTAATACTGCGGCGTGGTCGATGTGTTGTCCTATTTTAGAAAATACCTCGCTAACTTCGATTCCACTCTTTCCACACCTTTCAAATTTAAATGGGGAACCACATGCTAATCCATTCAATCCCGGAACCGTCTGTCCATCCATTTCTACCAACTTTGGCTTTGGATCCCAAGTGTCGATGTGTGATTGTCCGCCACCAAAGAAAATATGAATTACATGTTTTGCTTTAGCTGGAAAATGAGTTCCATTTGCGTTCACGTCATTTTCAAATAACGACGTGGCGCCTAAAATTCCCATACCCATACCAAATCGATTTAAAAACTGTCGTTTAGTCATTATAAAGTCGGAGGGTTTCACTGTGTCTTGATTGCAATATTCTTTCATGTATGTCCTTTGGTTATAAATAAATATATATTTATTTTAGTTTAAACTCTTTTTTTTAGTGTCGATTTGTTTTTCAATCCTAAAAATTCTAAATCATATACGATTAATATCCCTTAATATATTTTTGATTAAATTTAATGATTTTAAAATATTATTGATTTTAATCATAATCTTTTGTTTTATAAGGTTTATCATAAATGATGTATATATTTTAGTCAATATAACTATTTTAAGAGTTTATTAGTAAATAGGAATTGTTCAGTGGTCATTTCTTTGAAAGTAAATTGATTTCTTTAGGGGTGAATTTCATAGTGGAGTTAAAATCGCTCTACTTGATAAGACGTAGGTAACTTCTGTTTTATTCGGTCGTAGTTACGGAAAATGAATCGAATAAGTCGTTTATACGGGAGATAAAGATAACGTATGAACCATTTTTGCTGCAATTTGTAGCTTGCCTTTAGTTCAGCCTTCCATTTAGCATCATTTTCTTTGCGTTGGGCGTTGTTTATAACTTCAAATTTCAAAACTTTAATGAAGTTAACTTTACCCGAAACGAATTCTGCTTGATAATCTATCCAATAGTCGCTCTGGTTCTTATCGTCTTGAAAAAACTCATAGAATACAACCGTGGTAGTCAGATTCGCGGGTTCCCACCAAGATTTAATGGTTTCTAAGTATCCGAGTCTATCTAAGATAGATTTTGAGTCTTTATTACCTTCTCGCCATTCGGATTCAAGACATTCGATTAAAAGCTGACCAGATGAGTCAATCTTGTAATATCCCATCATATTTTCCAAATCCTTCGTTTGAAAGGTAGATTTTTGGATTAGCTCGGGGGTAAGCTCGCCCAAATCGACTGGAAGAGGAAGGGGATAATCTGAGGAAATACAATCGTAGAGGCCCATATTTAGTCTTTTAATAGTTGCTTAGTGAATTCTATCTCGTATTTTATAAGGCTTTCAAAGGTTGTCAAGTCAGTTTCGTGTTCTTCTGCTTCCTCACAAATTCGAGCAATTCTCTTAAATAAAGCTGATTTAAGAGTTTTAATTTTAAGTGATTGTTCTTCGAGAGTCATGTCAATAATTTAGCTATATGTCCTTGTTTTAAGGCTTTAGGATCAAGATAAACTCTTTCGCCATCCACCTCGTAAAAGAATCTATCGTGGTCTTCAGGGTATATATTCTTTTCGATATAAATATTGATATTTGATTCGGTCTGAAAAACTGATGATTGTTTGAATAATCCTCCGGTAATCCAATTTCTCGTTCTTGTGAAGGAATTGTAAAACTCAGTAGGACGATAATGGTTAATATAACTAACAACCCTTTCTTTTGGTTTTCGGGTAAAAATCTTTTTCCACCATGGCAAATTAACATAATCAGATAGCTCTTTTTTAGAGATAAAAGTCCCTGATTCACCGGTTTTAACATTGAACCATCCACAGGAAGCGTTGGTATTTGATAAATCTATATTTTTATTAGTATCCATTTTGATATTTTAAGCTAAATCCGAATCCTAGTAAAATAAACCAGATAGATTTAATATTTTCATCTTCATAATAACCAAAAGAAGTCTTAAAGTCAATGGCAAACTTCCTGCCTTCTGCACAAAAGGCGTTATAGTCCTGAGTATCATCTACTCGGCCCCAAAATAGCTGCGGCCAAACAATGGTAAAAGCCCAGTAATCACACCAGCTCTTTTCTAGGAAGTTGAATTGTTTGTAGTTTTTCATATTTTGAATAGAAGAAACCTTATTCCTTTAGGATAATGGATAATTTCTACTTTTAATTTTTATATAACTCTCTAAAATAGATTTTATGTTTTCCGACCCAACACGATTCATACTATGAATCGTATACTTTGGTAAATTTAGATCTCTTTCAAAACAATAATTTGTCAGCCACCTCGCACAATCAGCTCCAGTTTTTTCCTTATAAGCCGAAGAAAAAACCCCCGATTGATCCGAATAATGTTCATCCGATAAATCATGATCAAACGACACTCTAATGGGCAATCCTTCAGTTTGAATTTTATTCACGAACTGTCGGTAGTTTCTAACTATATGCCAATTACCCATTGGTAAATTAACCCAGGTTACATCAGATAAATCACGCATGTCATCTAAAAATAAAAAATAACTCATAAATATTTAGTTTTTCTGTTTCTATGACTCGTCTTTCAAAGTATTAGACGTATCAATCATTTATTAATGATTTTTACTAAAAGCATTTTTTATTTCTAATTCTGTGGCTAAACGGAGTTTTCTATAACCAAAATTTTCAATAAAGTTATAAACCCACCAAAGACCATCATTCATAGAAAATTGTATAATTTGTTTTTTCATACTTCAAATACCTTTCCACCTACCAAAGTTTTTACATTTAAATTTCCTGAGAAATTTCTATATTTTATTTTTGTTTCATTCAACATGATACGACTTCTATTTGCACTGTCAACCCATTTACTGCTATTCATATTTGAACTTATATTATTTTCAAATTGTTCATGTAATACAATTTCAACTATACCAGAATTTATTATCCCACGAGTACAATCCGCACATGGAATACATTGTGTATAAAGAACAGATCCTTCAGTGGAAATTCCCACTCTCGCACAATTATAAATCGCATTTCTCTCCGCATGTTCAAACCAAAAGTATTTTTCAGGTCGTTCCTGTCGTTCTTCAAAAGAATCACTTACGTTTCTTGGAATTCCATTGTAACCCTCACCAATTATTGAATTATTCTTTACCAATACCGCCCCAATTTTAGTATATTTATCTTTGCTTTTTTGAGCAATCAAATATACATGACGCATAAATAACTCGTCCCACGATTTTATGTAAATGTCTTCAGTCATAATTTTCAAAATTATCTATACCACATTCAACTTGATTTTTAATACGACTATACTGATATATTAAATCAGACAAATCTTCTCGCAATCTAACTGGTGCATAAGAATCTTCCGAAGTAAATCCGTGAAATTCAATCAAATCAATGATTTTATCTAAAAATTCAGTTTTATTATTAATATCCATGACAAAATTGTTGTTCAAGATTAATGATTAGTCAATTATATTTTTGACATGATGATCTTCAACCTTAATTTTCTTGGTTTTCATAATCTCATTTATTTTTTCAAATGAGTAGGGCTCCCCTATTCCATCCCACCCCACATCTAAAATTTTTCCATTTAAATGATTGGCTTGAGATTGAATATAATTGTAATGTGAATGTCCACACAACATATAAGCTCCCTCTTTCATATAATTCCATATGGAAATGGGATAATGCATCATAACAATCATAGTGTTATTTAAAGAAATTTCCACGTAATCCCCCAAAAAAGTAACGTTTCTATACTTTAGTGGATAAACATTTATGTCGTCACGACCAAATTGTTTTTTCACTTCACGCTTGTAAATACGAAATACAGGATTGTTGTGATTTCCCCACACCATGTATATATTTTGACACTGTATCCTTGAAAGATAAGACTCAAATAAAGAATCAGAACTATTCAAACAAAAATCACCAAGATAAAACAACAAATCATTGGCCTTTACCAATTGATTTATTTTATTTATTACTCCATCGGTATGCGACTCATATGAGGCATATCCCCGACTTTCCCAAATGAAATTCTTTTGATGTCCCAAATGAAAATCACTGGAAAACCAAACAGTTTGACCATCTTCAGTTTTTATGTTTAACATTATTTGATGCTAACATACAAACCAACTTTGTCAATAAACTCTATTCTTTTAAAAACATATGTGGTTGAAATTATTGATAATTTCAAAATTTTATACACACGAATTCAATTCTCCAAAGGCTTTTTGTTAATAAATGTGATACATCAAATGTCACCCCTTGGGTGAGGACGAAGTTGGTCCTAGTCAATCTGCCAATAAACAAATGCGAGCTTGCGTCCCATGAATAATTTACATTTATTGTATTTGAATTAAAAGTTACATATGGAAGACGTAGTTGGTATATCTGATAATATTGACTGTTGGTGGTGCCAAAATTGGCATAATCAGTTAAAACACATATATCTTCTGGAACTCTAAGATAACTATTTGTTGGAATGGAATTTTCCGCAGAATTTCCGCCGACTGTTACTTTTTTTAATCTACAGTATGCGACATCAGGAACCGTTCCAAGATTATGAGAAAATGTCACCGGTGATGAACCCACGGTAGGAATTTCATACAATGATGAAGTTATGACGGCAAACGATGAATTTGTTTTTGCTTCCCATTTATTGCTTGTGCTATTATAAGACAATATTTGTCCATTGGAAGGAGACGCCACACTAGAGCTAAGTTCAATTCCTCTTATTTTTTGAACACTTACACTGTTTATAGGTCCAACTACATCTCCCGCCACAGTGGTACCCGATAAATCTGTCAACTGACCCGCATTGCTATACTTGATGATATACTTCATCGCCATGTTCTTAGGCCGCGTCTCTGACGAAGTTCTCGGAGTTCCATTCGTGCCATCTGTGTATGGAGTGCTGGTGACGTAAGTCCCGCTAATCGCGGCGTAACCATCTAGTTCGCCTGCCATCAAAGTTCGGGGGCCGCTACCATCGCCAACTGAGTAAGCAGTTCCTGCCGGATTGTTTGCTGCGTGAATGTGTCCCTGAAACGCATCTTCTTGAACACTGCCAATGCTTCTTCCCGAATCAGAATCTCTACCCGCGCCGCCATCCAAACCTCTTATAAATCTACCTCTCAAATCTGGCAAGAAAAATGTAGCTCCACTTCCGCCATACGTATAACCTACAACAGCAAACAAAGCCGAATATGTGGTTGTATTTAGACTTGATCCATCACACTCGAACCAGTTTATAGGTATAGTAGTGGCTGCCCAAGGCAATATAGAACCAATTGGCAAAGTATCAACATATAAATTGTTCGCATAACTTGCCGTCAACGCATTGCTGCTCGTCAACGCATAACTGCTGCTCAACGCATAACTGCTGCTCAATGTTTGACTGCCACTCAACGAATAACTGCTGCTCAACGCATAACTGCTGCTCAATGTTTGACTGCCACTCAGCGCATAACTGCTGCTCAACGCATAACTGGCACTAAGAGCATAACTGGCACTAAGAGCATAACTGGCACTAAGCACGGTTCCACTGATAGCCGTATTGGCCACATAACTTGCGGTTACGCTGTTTTTAGCCCAACTACTTGTGCCAAACAAACTACCGGTGGTATTATTTAACGTGGATCGTCCGCTGACTGAAAAATCTCCCGCCAAAGACAAGTCATTAAATTTAATGTAACTGGCCGTTTTGGCCAAACTGCTGCTTGTTGAATTTACTGCCCAACTTGCTGTAAAATATTGAGCTTGAACAATATAGTTGTTTGGCGATTGGCCAGGAATAGGTCCAACTGAACTACCACTACGAACAATCGCAATAAAATCACTGCTCGTAATATTATTGGCCACTGTCAATTCACTAAATTTAATTTCACTCATAAATTATTTAAAAAAGTATTACTGTCAATAACTACAATAACAATACTTACATTGACATACTAACAAATTTGCCATCCTTATAAATGTATTCTGGTATAAGATTGTCACCGAGGTATTGTCTACCATTTGCGTAATATAAGCCCCAACTCAATACATTTCCTTTGTTGGTAAGAGCATAATATGCCCAATACGATACGTTTTGATTTCCCGATGTCACATCAATAATCACATCATCCTCATCCAACTGACTCAAATCCACTTTTTGATACGTGTATTTTTCTGTAGCAGTAAATGTTTGTTTGTTAATTCCTCTTGTATAATATCCCTCACCTGTGCTATATAATTTTCCGTCCGTAGTAAGTATTACTGAGTCCATCACATAGTCATAAGAATGCCAAAATCTAGGAATCACTTTTGCCACTTTTCCGACTATTTCACTTGCGGATCCACCACTCGGAGATGTAGGCACGTATTTATCAACATTAGTGTTATCTCCATATATGCCATGTGAATTATATCCCCAAGATTTTATACTTCCTGTTTGTCCGCTGCCTGTCAATACTGCAATGTAAGTATTATAATCTTGAGTATAAAGGGTCATAGTGGTAATATTACTCGCGGAGAAATTATTGTCGCTGCCTGTAAGTTGTGTAAAATAATATCTATCCACGGTATCACCCAATCCTAACCGACCGCTGCTATTAACTCCTGATCCCCATACTGTGTTGTCATTTTTTATAACAAATGTTTGATAACTGTTCCCAGCATTATGTCCCCCATGAACACTTCTTACATTGGTTAAAAAATTTGATGCGCCAATTTTAGCCCGTGCCCAAGTATTCCGATTGGATGTATCTCCAACGCCGAGTGTGCCGTAGTGGTTGAGGCCGGCACCATATAAATCTCCGGTGGTTGATATCCAATACCAAGTTTGTCCTCCATTGTAAATTTTTGACGCAGTTAAATTATTAGATAAAATTTGTGTAGGCACATTGTAGTTGTTAAGATTTCCTATTCCAAATTGACCATAACTAGCTTGATATCCACATGCATGTATATTGTTTCCTGAAGAAGTGGATGTTAAAATAAATAAATTTTCTTCTTGGATATCGTTCGCCGCTGAACATATATCTATATCTATTACTGTTTTTCCACTCAAAGATCCCTTGCCAGAGATTTGAAACCAAGGAACCATACCGTAAGTATTAGCGTTGGATGTCTTCGCCCAGGATGTAGTGTTATGTCCTTGTCCCAATTCACCGTGACTATTAATTCCTCTACCCAAAAGCGTTCCATCATCAAACAATATATAAGTAGAATAAAAGTTATTTATCATTTTTTTGATGGATCTATTGGATACATCCAACTTTACTGAAGAAGCATAATCGCCTACGGTATCCACACTGATTCCCGTCGCCATTGAAATATAACTACTATAACCATTGAAACTTTTAAACAAAAAGTGATAAGGATAGGTCGCCGAGGGGTATCCGATAAAACCTATATTTTTATTTCTTGTTATAAAATATGTATAACCCTTATCTCCATACATTCCACCGCCCATATTTGAATAGGTACTAAACATTATGGCTTGATTATTATATTCAGAGTCTATGTAGGTGGTTCTTAAAGATTGACTAGAGTAATTGGAATAACTCGACGATTCTGCAAAACTGCTGCTCAAAGCTTGACTGCTGCTAATTGCGTAACTGCTGCTCAAAGCTTGACTGCTGCTAATTGCGTAACTGCTGCTCAAAGCTTGACTGCTGCTAATTGCGTAACTGCTGCTTAACGAATAACTGCTACTAATAGTTTGACTGCTACTAATTGCATAACTACTTGTTCCATAAAAACCTACGCCGGTTGTTACTGTTCCCGCACCATTACTTGCTGAGTAATATGCAAACTTGGCTGTTCCTGAAGAGTTATTGTTTAACAATTGTGCGCCGTCAAAGACGAGGTTGGATTCTGCATTTAGTGTGGATGAATTTCCTGTTGCGGTTAAAATTCTATTATCTAAATCATTATTTATGGTTATACCACTTCCACCTCCACCATTCATTGAATAACTCGCAGTTAAAGCATAACTGCCACTCAGCGCATAACTGCTGCTCAAAGCACGACTACTACTTAACGCATAACTGGCAGTAAGAGCATAACTGCTGCTCAAAGCTTGACTGCTGCTAATTGCGTAACTGCTGCTTAACGAATAACTG
>Ga0222712_10003022_pt1 | contig 18701 bp, 21 predicted proteins | sample C33_657DmetaG_FD_165043 | JGI IMG/M metagenome (GOLD analysis project Ga0222712, IMG submission 165043) | Estuarine water microbial communities from San Francisco Bay, California, United States - C33_657D | ecosystem: Environmental > Aquatic > Marine > Unclassified | place: USA: California... | reverse complement strand
AATAGAATAAACAATTCCACCACCGCCGCCACCTGCGCCGACCCAACCACCGCCTCCGCCGCCACCTGCTACGAGAAGGGCCTGTACGTATACAGATGGTGAAACTATAACGTTAAATGTTCTTGATGTTGAATTTGCTCCATCTGAAGCTGTTACAGAAAACGAATATGTAGTACTTGATGAAACTTTTGTTCCAGTACCAGTAAGGGCTCCAGTAGAAGCATTTAAAGATAAGAATGCTGGAAGATTTGAAGAAGAATATACTATAGATGTTTCTTCTGGATCTGTAGCAGAAACTTGTAGTGATATAGGCTGACCGTATGAAACTGTAGCTAGATTTCCAGCTGCAGTTGACCATGTTGGGGTCTCATTTATATAAAGAGTATTATTAATTTGTCCATACAAATTACTTAAATTAGTAACACGAATATCGTATGGCTCATATTGTGAAGATAATCCAGAAAATACTGCGCTTAATTCAATTGCTGAATTAACAGTTGTTGAATCTGCTTCAACAGAAACCCCGTTTGTTCCAATAGCAGAGGCTACACATCCCTCTGAAAAGGAAGTTCCAATTATAGTTAATGTATTTGTTGAATTAGACTCAAGGTACGATCCAGTAACTCCAGTAACGGAAGGAGTTTCAGAAACAATATTCTGCCAACCATTTGCTGTAAAAAGTTCAAGTCTTCTTTGTGTAGCATTAAAATATGGTTGTCCTAAATCAGCATTTGATGGTCTACCTGAAGACTCTCCAAACGGTATGCCGCTCATTCCAGATAATCTTAAATCAGCCATTATGCCACCTTCCATCCATATGTTGAACCAGTATAAAGTAAATTAACCCATGCACCATTCTTGTCAATAATGAAATTTCCAGCATTATTGTTAATATCATTTCCGTTACGGGCTACAGTTATATTATACGTTGAACTGTTTCCTGAAGCATCTATGATTTGAATTTCATCATTTAATGATGGGGAAGATGGAAGTGTTAATGTTAAAGCAGATGCGGAGGTTACATAATATCTGGTTCCCGCCAAAAGATTGGTATTTGCAGATATTGAGGTATATGGGTTTGGGTTATATGAATTAAGATTAGTTATTGCTAATATCTCTACAAGGTCGTTTACCTCTGCCGCCGCTGCTAAAGTAATTGTACTTCCAGAAACTGAATAGTCTGTAGTTCTCTGCAAAAGTACGCCATTGAAATAAACCTGCTCATAACCCTCTACAAATGCGTTTGAGGCAGTATATGCAGTCTGTCCAGCAGTTGAAGTTATTGTTGTTCTGCTGATAATATTAGGGTCAAAGGATTGTGTTGTAGCAGCCGTATTTATCCAGACCTGCCCAGTTACTGGGCTAGATGGGGCGGTAGAAGAGTATGTAATTTCATTTGGAACAGAAGACCACACAGGGCTAGTTCCGTCAGATGAAAGCATTTTTCCAGATGCAGATGATTGTACTGGAAGTAATGCATTTAAAAGATTAGATAAAGATGTTTGCCCTGTTCCGCCTTGATCTGCGGGAAGTGGGGCTGGAAGATCTATGCCAGTCTTTACTTTAAATTTTTTGTCTGTCATTATCCACCTACTGAGGCTTTAGTATAACGTACAATTACAATTCCTGATCCACCATTTTTTCCAGATCCAAGCGGTGCCCCTGCTCCGCCACCTGTATTGGCTGCACCATTATCTCCAGTAAAGTATGAACTAGAACTATATCCAGAAGACCCTCTTCCTCCTCCGCCAAGTCCAGCTAAACCACCTATAGCTGCAGTATTATTTGTTCCATTTCCACCACCACCTCCGCCTGCGTAGTAGCCTTGGTCTCCAGTAGATGTTGCTGTGGCCCAAGAAGACCAAGTATTTAAACCATTACCTCCTGCTCCACCAGCATTGGCACCTGTTGTATTTAGATTACCATTTCCTCCAGCTGCCCCTGCTCCGCCTCCGCCTGCGCCAGACTCTGGTGCAGGATCAACAGATGTTCCTCCAGCATTTCCATATCCGCCAGATGCTGAAGAAGGTTGCAAACCTGCACCGCCAAGTTTAACTAAATCTCCTCCGCCACCACCGCCAGAACCACCATCATTTCCTATTGCAGTATATCCTCCTCCGCCACCACCGCCGAGTGCCACCCAGCCATTAAAAGTTGTATTAACTCCATTATTAGATGAGCTTCCTGTAGAGCCAGCCCCTCCGCTTCCAATAACTATTGAATATGTATTTGGAGAAATTACTTGAGATGACTTATATACAAGACCTCCAGCTCCTCCTCCTCCGCCCCAACCTCCAGAGTATCCATTAGATCCTGTTGTAGTTCCACCGCCGCCACCAACAATTAAAGTATCAAATGGTAAAGATCCAGAAGAAACAACAAGGTTGCCGTTTGATGTAAATGTTCTATAATAATATGTTGAGTCGGAAGATAAGGTTCCACCAGACACAACTGGTACTGGTACTGTAATGCTAAATGATCTTGTAACTGCTGTATTTAACCCATCAGATGCTGAAATCGTAAATGTGTAGACACCAGGATTTGAAGCAATTGTTCCAGAAAGCAATCCTGAAGAAGAAAGACTTAATCCACTTGGAAGAGAGCCAGATGCTAGAGTATAAGTCAGAGTGTCTGACTCGTCATCTGTTGCTGAAAGCTGAATGCTTGTTGATCCTGTGTAAGATCCTAATGAACCTGATGTTGTTGACCATACTGGTGATTCATTAATGTAGAATGCATCTGGCAATAAGCCAAATAGGTTTGAAGGGTTTACGACTTTAATATCATATGGCTCATAAGAACCTGAAAGGTTTGCAAATGTCGCTGTGACCTGAACTAGTGAATTATAGGTTGTTGTTTGAGCTTGATACTCTGTGCCGTTTGTACCTACAGCATATGCAATTGCTCCAGAAACAAAATTAGTACCAGAAATAACAAAAGTGCCATAGCTATCAGATTGATAGTAATGTCCAGATACGCTAGAAACTCCAGGAGTTTCTTGTACTATGTTTTGCCAACCATTACTTGTGTAAAGCTCTAGTCTAGCTGTCTCGCCATTAAAATATGACTGACCTAAATATGGACTTGCTGGTCTTCCAGCAGTATCTCCGCCAGATGTTGTTAGAGATTTCCATCCGCCAGATGTATAAACTTCAAGGGCACCTATGGTGCCGTTATAATATTGATCTCCAACAGCAGGGGAGGCAGGTCTATTAGCTGTAGTACCTGAAGGTATTTTTCCAAAGCTACTATTACTCATAAGACTTGCCATCTCCCATGCTCTTGTCAATTTATTATTCTCCTAGAGAAACTGCATCCCAGCTTGTGGTATCTTCATTCCATGTGTACATTTCGCCATCTGTTGGATATCCTACAGGAGCATTCCATGTGCATGTATCTTCATTTAGAGTCCATGAAGCGAAAGGCTTTGGTGGAATAAATGCATCTCTTGACTCATCGTATGAGTATCCGATTCCCGCATAATTCTTACGGAATGGAGTTCCTCCAGATGTGTGTTGTCCTGCTACAGTGTTATAGGAAGTCTTTTTCCAAGTTCCCCCTAGATTATCAAGTAGCCATTGATAACCCTCATCGCCAGCGGGATCATTGTTGTCACCAACAAGAACACGAGTTACGATGTTGTTTTCGTCTAATTCGGCCCAGTGTGCCATATTTGTTACCTCCTTATTTGGTATTTGTTCTATTTTATCATTTGTTAGATGATAAGTCTATTGTTTAAAGTGCGTATCTTACGATAACTACACCAGATCCGCCTGAACCGCCTGCTAAACCTGAACCGTTAATAATTCCGCCGCCACCACCACCAGTATTATTGGTTCCATTAGTTAAAGATCCTTGATTACCCTGTCCATTACCTCCACCACCGTTGCCACCATAGTTATTTGTTCCAGGGTTTCCTCCTCCGCCTCCGCCTGCGTAGTAAGTTGCTGTTCCGTTAATTGAAGATTGTACTCCAACTCCACCCGTTGCTGGATTGACACTAACTCTTCCATCGCCACCTGCTGCGCCTGCTCCTCCTCCGCCGCCTGCGGATGAAGATGAAGTTGGATTTCCTCCTCTATATCCTTGTCCAGTAGTTCCAGCTCCACCACTTGTCATATTGTGGCTACCGCCTCCTCCAGATCCTCCACTGGCTCCAGTGTTATTATTTCCACCTGCACCACCACCAATTGATGTTATGTTTGAAAATGTTGAATCGCTTCCGTTATTTCTTCCATTATTTACTCCAGCGCCTCCAGCGCCAACTGTTACAGTATATGATCCTGCTGTTAGAGACAACGCAGATTCGGCTGAAGCTCCTCCACCAGACATTTCTCCAGTTACAGAAGACCTATATCCTCCTGCTCCGCCGCCGCCTGATTCGTTTCCTCCTCCTGCACCAAAGCCTGCTGATCCTCCTCCTGCTATAACTAAGTACTGAACTGTAAACGGTTCAGAGATAGCAAAGGTTCCACTTGATGTAAATGTATGTATTCTATATCCACCAGAAGTTGTAACAGTTCCCCCAGTTGGAAGAGCTCTTACAGTTATTGAGAATGATCTAGAAACTGCAGTATTGCTTCCATCTGTAGCGGTAATTGCAAATGAATAGGTGGTATCACTTTCTGGGGCTGTAAATGATCCAGTTAATGCTCCAGTAGAAGTATTTAGAGAAATTCCTCCTGGAAGAGATCCTGATGACAATGCGTATGTAATTGTATTATTTTCTTCGTCTGTTGCTGCAACAGATAGTGAAGATGTAGACCCTCCCTTTACAGAACCTAATGAACCAGCACTTGTTGACCATATCGGCTTATCGTTAACAGTTAAAATATCATAATAAACCCCATAAAGATTTGATGGATTAGTTACTCTAATATCATAAGGCTCTTTTGAAGCAGATAATGCGCCAAATGTAGCTGTGATACTAGTTAAATTACTAACAGTAGTTGTATCTGCAATATACTCTGTTCCGTCGCTACCTATGAGGGTTGCAACTGCACCAGACGCAAAGTTCGTGCCAGTTATTGTAATACTATTTGTTGTATTTGTTTCAAGGACGGACCCTGTGTAACCAGTGACTCCTGGAGTTTCTGCTACAATATTTTGCCAACCGTAAGTTGAGCCAGTATAAAGTTCAATTCTTTGTGACTCACCATTTGAATAAAGCTTTCCAATACCAGGATTTGCTGGACGACCAGCATTATCACCATATGGGATTCCTCCACCAGTAATATCTGAGAATTTAATTGTCATCCTAGCCTCCAGCCAATAGTTGATCCAGTATATACTAATACTGCTGCTGCTTTATCAACATCAATTATAGCATTCTCTGTTAGTGAATTAATCTTATTTCCATTACGTGCAAGAGTAATATTATTTGTTCCCGCCGATCCTGCTGCATCAAATATTACAATCTCATTTCCAACTGCAGGAGAAGCGGGAAGAGTCAAAGTTAAAGCAGAAGATGTATCTACAAAATATCTGCGTCCTGCCACCAATGTAGTATTTGCAGATATAGAAAGATTTACTTCTTGCTTATATGAAAGTAAATCAGAGTCTGTTACATAATCAGGTGGAAGAGCAGCTTTTACTCCAAGCTCTACCCAATCTGTACCGTCCCAAATTTTAACTGTTTTAGCCATTATCCACCAACCGATGCTCTAGTATATCTAACAATTACTAATCCTGATCCACCACTCTTAACAGCAGCATTTGCGCCATCTTGTCCACCACCACCTCCACCAGTATTTGTTACTCCAGCTGAGAAAAATGTTGAATCTGTATATCTTTCGCCACCGCCACCACCACCTGCTCCACCAGTGTATAAGCTGTCAGCACCAAAAGTAGATCCTTCTTGGCCTCCAGTTCCTCCTCCACCAATATATCCTCCAGTTGTTGCTGTTGCCCAGCCAGATACCGCTGTCATTTGTGGAGTAATTGCAGATATCCATGATGAAAAGTCGGTTGTTCCAGCGCCACCCTTACCAGGCCTTTCATTTGATTGAGTTCCATTACCAGTTCCTCCAGCGCCAGCAGCACCTGTTCCACCTCCACCAGCAGCTCCGACCCAACCAGTAGCTATTGAAGTTCCACCAGCATTTCCATATTTTGAAGTAGCGTCACCTAAAGCTTGATTTGAAGTTCCTCCAGATCCTCCACCGTCTCTTCTTCCTCCACCACCAGAACCTCCATTAGATCCGCCATATCCATAGGAAACATTTGTTGATCCGCCATAACCACCACCATATGCCTCTTGAAGAGAACCAAATCTTGAATTTACTCCATTAGTTGGTGCTCCAGATCCAGATCCTCCACCACCAATAACTGCAGAATATGTTCCAGTAGATAGTAGCTTATTTTGATAATAAATAATTGCTCCAGAACCTCCTCCACCTTCTGCTCCAGAACCTCCGCCTGCTAGAGTAAATATATCAACAGAACCAGATTTTCCATCTACAACAAGATTACCGTTTGCCGCAAACGTTCTGTAGTAGTAGGTTGAGTCAGAAGATAAAGACCCTCCAGTAATAACTGGTATAGCTGTTACTGGAATACTAAATTGTCTTGAAACTGCAGCATTTGATCCATCTGAAGCTGTAATATTAAATGTATAAGTTGTGTCTGAAGATAATGTTGGTGATGTTCCAGTAAGTGCACCAGTAGATGTATTTAAAGATAGCCATGAAGGTAAATCAGAAGATGCATATGTTAATGTTGCAGACTCTGGGTCTGTTGAGGCAACAGACTTTGAAACAGAAGAGCTTGCATATACAGTACCTAGGCTACCAGAAGATGTTGTCCAAATTGGTGACTGGTTAATATAAAAACCGTCTGGCAATAATCCAAAAAGATTTGATGGATTTACTACTTTTATATCATATGGCTCATAGGCTGCTGAAAGTCCAGTAAAAGTTACAGTAAGTTGAACTAAAGAGTTGTAGGTGGTTGTTGTTGCTTGATATTCAGTATTATTTGTTCCAATTGCGTATGCAATTGCCCCATCAACAAAATTAGTTCCTGAAATTGTAAATGTGCCGTATCCATCTGATTCGTAATAGTGTCCTATTGCAGAAGAAATTCCTGGAGTCTCTTGAACAATATTGTTCCACCCAGTGCCTGTATAAAGTTCAAGTCTGCCTTGCTCTCCATTAAAATATGGTTGGCCAGTAGTAGCATTTGCGGGACGCCCTGCATTATCTCCAAAAGGTATGCCAGCTGCTGAAGGATTTAATTTACTTACTGCCATTATGGAGTCACCTCGGAGCCGTATGCGTTAAATGAAATACTAGAAGAAGATCCATAGACTACTATTTGATCTCCCGCCGCAAGTGTAGCTCCGATAGTGACAAATGTTGTATCGTTGGCAGCTACAGTTGAACCATACGCAATATATTGTTTTGTTAAAAGTGTTGATGTTGAAGCATCTGCTGCTTTCTGGGTAGCAATTCTAAATGTTACATCAGAAGATGTTTGATTACATACAGCAATAGTTGAGATTACTGCAGACTTTCCTGTAGGGACGGTGTATAGAGCTGTGTTAGTTGTTCCTGGTGCTACCTGCCCTAAGATCTTAAATACTTCTGTAGCCATTATGCCCCCATAAGCATAAATGCTGATGCTCGTAGAGGAGTATCGACAACATATGCAGATAAATTAGTTTGAATGAAAATTTCTACTGAATCCCCAACAGCTGCTCCAGAAGATAAAACGACGGAAGATGTGGTAGGAGTTGTATAGTCATCTCCATATACTAAAAGTATACCATTAAGAAATACTTGTTCGTATCCTTGAATAAAAGTCTGTGTTGTAGCAAAATCTGTCTGTCCAGCTGTAGCTGTAAATTTATTTCTGCTAATAATATATGGGTTAAATGTGGTTACTTCATCATCTGAATCCACCCAGATTTGTCCAACTACTGGATTTGATGGCTCAGATGTCTGATATTTTGCTCCAGTTGGCAAGGTAATTGTGGTTACATCATCTCCTGAATTATCTGAAAATGTAGCACCTACAAAATTTACTGTTCTACGGGGATTTACTGAAACACCAGCATCTTGGATTATCTGATTATACATCTTAGCCCAAGAGATATTTGTTCCGTCTGACTGAATTGTATAGTTTACTGTAGATCCATTTTGTACTGGGAGTAGGGCATTGATTGCATTGGTAGCAGATGTTTGTCCTGTTCCGCCTGCAGTAATTGGGAGTACGCTTGTAGAAGAGATATTGCCACTTGAATCAGTGGTTAGAATTGCCGCAGAAGTAATCGGGATGCTTAGCCCAGATTTTACTTTAAAGTTTTTATCTGCCACTTACTTCCCCTCCTACAACTTTACTTTACTGAATTTTACGGTTACATTTGTGCTTGTTGCATCTGTCGCTGTTACTTGAAGTTTAGCATTTGATGATGCTGTTGTTGCAGATACTACAACTCCTGCAATTGTTCCACCTGTTTCTGTGATTGCAAACTCTGTCATATCTACAGAAGTTCCGTCAGTCTGAACAACCACCTTAGATGTTCTGACCTTTGAGCCCTGCTTTAGAGATACCATATATTCAATTGATGTAAATGCTGACAATGCAGTTGTATCTACATCCTGTGCGGTATTCTGATTTACAGTAGCTGTACCTGTTTCAATTGGAACAACTAGAGTTGCCCAAGAAGCAGATGATCCATCTGTAGTTAAATATTTACCAGTATTACCTGTTTGATCTGGAAGGCTTACTGGTGCTGCCGCCCACTTTATGCCATTAGTTACAGATGAGTCTGCTGTGAGCAAATATCCGTCTGTTCCAACTCCAAGGCGGGTTACAGTATTATCTGCAGTTCCTACTAGAATGTCTCCCTTAGCGTCTACTAATGATTTTGCAATCTTAGCATCTAGTTGAGTCTGAATTGCTGATGTTACGCCATCAAGATATCCAATTTCTGTATCTGATACTCCACTTACAATTGCCTGGTATGTAGAAGCGGCAGTTGAAGAACTTAAAGCATCTGTAATTCCATATCCAGATAATGTTGTAGGTGTAGAAGAAACCTTAGACCACGCTAATCCTGTAATCCAAGATGGGTTGCTGTATGATCCAGTTGTATAAACTCCATTTGTTACTGTTCCCGCATTTCCAGAAACTGTTCCAGTTACATCTCCAGTCAAATTACCTGTTACATTACCAGTTAAATTACCCTGAAATGCTCCAGCCTTTAATGTATCATATGTAGCTCCAGTAAAATCAACTGTTGTACCTGGCTCTGTAGTTACTCCAGAGAATAATTTCCATACTCCATCTGTTGCATCACGGACAATACCAGTATGCTGATATGTACCATTGTCAAAGTGTCCTACGATACCAAGATCGTTGGCGTTTGCTGTATTTCCAGTACCAATATAAATAAGAGGATCTGATATCTCAAGGTCTGTGCTATTTACGGTTGTTGTTGTTCCGCTAACAGTTAAATCTGTTACTGTAAGTGAGCTTAAGTTTAATGTATTTGTATTCTTCCATGTAGAAGATGATGAGTCATACTTAAGCACATCATTATTTGCTACGCTAGAAATCTGAACATTGTGAAGTTCTTCAATCTCATACCCGTTTTGAGGATTTACAAACACTCTTCCAGAAGACGAGTTTGAACTTAAGCAATATCCAACAAATACCATATGTGTAGGTGCTGAAGGCTTTGTTGCTGTTAATCCACCTGGTGTTCCTGAAAGCCATAGAGCTTGTCCTACTGTAAATGATGATGTATTTAGTCCAGAAACAATACCAAATGTTGTTACAAATCCTTCTGCTCCATCCGCAATTGCTTCTGCAGCTAATCCGAATGTCTTGCTGGATGTCATTTCTGCATCTGCATCAGATAGTGTAATAGACGGTCTTTGTCCTTGTGCACCAGAGATATATACCACTGAGCCCTTTGGAATTGATGAACCAGTTCCGTTATAGCATAATGCTACTTCTTGGGTTCCTACCTTTAAATCTACATTTCCGCCCTTTAGTCCAATTGCTGCAACGCCTTCTCCATCGTCCCAAACAAGTTTACCTACAGCTGATGATTCTGCTGCATTTGTTGTAAGCTGTAGTGAGTCTGCTGCTGAAATGTCTCCAGTAACTGTTAGGTTGTTAGAAACTGTAACATCATTTGGTAGACCAATTGTATATGCTGTTCCTACGTTAGTTACTTCTACTTCATTTGAAGTTCCGCTAAGACTTGCGACTGCGCCAGATGCTGATAGGCTAATTGAATTAGCTGAGTCATCATAAGACACTGTAATATTTGAATGTGTTCCAGCTGCTAAAGCTGTACCAATTGCATCCTGTGCTCTTTCATCTGTAAAATATTTATTTGTTGTTCCTTCAGATAGTGAATCTGTATTTGATGGTACGTCAGTTGTAAATGCTACTGTTCCACTTCCATCCTTAAATGTAATAGTTCTATCTGCTGTTGGTTCTGTAGCAGTTAGGGTTGTTGTATAGTCATACGTAGCATCATTCCACATTAGAATGGAATTCTCTGGTACAAGCAAATCTCCGTCTGCTGATAATTGTGCTGGTCCTGAAGGCTGACCTAGATCTCCAGATTCAATATATGATGCAAGGCTAGTTGTGAGTGATGAGGGGGTTACGTTAGCATATGCTGTGATTTGGGTCCAGGTACTTGTACCATTACCAATCTTAAATTTAAGTGTATCTGTTTCGATACCGACTTCACCTGCACGTAAAGTTGGATTTGAAGATGTCCAATTTGCCGCAGTGTCTCTTCTTAGCTGAATTCTAACCATTTGCATTACCCCCGTCAATTATATCATCATTTGGTGCTGAAGAATAGTTAGAACTTGCAGTCCCGCCATCCATTGAAACTATATAATTACCAAATTCTACGTAATTACCATAATCCACGTGTCTGACAAAACCTTCTCCTGCATAATGCTGGTGATCAAGTAATTCTTTAGGTCCAGCTACATCATACCAAATTGTTCCATTAAAAACTTTAATTGTATTCTCGGAAGAATCAAAGTAGGTTCTTCCCTGTGTTGGAGATGTTGGTGCATTCGCTAAAACCTCAAATGAATTTGATGTCCCAGTTCCACCGCCACCTGATGTTCCAGTTCCAATAAGGGACCATGTAGACCCATTATAAAACTTTAATCCGTTATCCGTTGTGCTGTAATAAATTTCACCAACATAAGATCCTGCTGGATCTGAGCTAAGTGCTGGTGGAGCAATTGGTGTCTTAAATTGCTTTGACACGATTACCCGCTAATTACTACTCGGTATGCTCCAGAAGATGGTGCGGATGCAAATCTAAGGGTTGTCTCTGTTGTTGATGTATGTTCTACATCTGCTTCAATTTGAGCATATGGAGATGCAACTTCGTAAATTTGAACCAATACGTCTCTGGTACCTAGATTGTGTGTAATTACATAGCTAGTCGCTGATGTTGAGAGGGTTTGTGAGAACTTTCTAACTACAGCATGGAAGTTTGTTCCATCATTTGTTAGTGTCCACTCATCATCTGTTTCGTTCCAAAGTACTGAAACGTTAGTTGATGTTCCACGCTCTACTTCAATACCGCCATTTGCTACTGGTGAACCAGTAACATTGCTATTTAATACAACTACGTTATCTTCAATAGTTACTTGCTCTGTATTTAGAGAAGTAAGGGTACCGTTGACTGTTAGGTTTCCGCCAACTGTCAAATCATTTGTAATTGTTACATCGTCTGGTAAACCAATTGTTACAGCTGAGTTCTCTGAGCCTGAGCCAGAAACTGTAACCTCATTTGTTGTTCCAGCAATTGTTGCAATGTAATTTCCAGTTGTTTGAGTCGCTAGGTTTACATTTTTGATTGTAACTGCACCGTCTGTGACTGTAAAGTCTGCTGTTGCGAAAGAAGCAACACCTCGGTTTGTTGTAGTTGCAATCTCTGCATCAATTGTTAATGAGCCTGTATTGGCATCATCGTATGTTAAATCAATTCCTTCTCCAGCTACAAGCTGAGAACCTACAATATCCTGGACTCGTTCAGCATTTAATGTTACTGCTCCAGATGTTACTGTAAAGTCTGTTGCATCAAATGATGCTACACCAAGATTTGAAGATGTGGCTGCCTCTGCTGCAATCGTTAGAGTATTACCGCTTAAGCTTGTATCAATACCTTCACCGCCAGAGATTGTTAATGTCTCTGTAAGAATATCAATTGAAGCTGTTCCAGAATCTGATGATAATGAAAGTGTTGTTGCTACATCAACTTCTCCAGCTGCAGTTAAACGACCTTGAGCATCTACTGTAAATGTAGGGATCTTGGTTGTTGACCCATATGAGCCAGCTGTTACTGTTGTGTTATCTAAATCTAATGTTGTGATTCCTGTAGAGTCAACATATGTTGCTGTTAACCCTGTTCCGCCAGTTACGGATGACCCAATTACATCCTGAATAACTTCTGTGGAGCCAGACATTGGCATCCATGGACCATTTGGTGATGATAGTCCATTGTAGTAGTACATCGTATTGTCTGATGTATCGTAGTAAATCTGACCTGTTACAGGATTTGGAACTGGTCCAGAATTGTGATGAATTCGTGCCTTGATTAACTCATTTTGGTTAAGATCAATGCTGACTAAATATTTTCTTGCCATTTGCTAACTCCCTTAAGACAGGTACGCTGTCCCTGAAAATGGTTGGGCCATCGTCAGTGTAATTTTGTTAATACTATTATAATCTATTCCAGTTTCTAATATGTCACCAGAACTTGCCTTGATAGTCACATTTGGGTTATATCCCATATTGTGAGTTATCTCTACTGAATATACTCCATTTACTGGACCTGTCACTTGAGAAAGCTCCCAAGGATATGTGAGGGTCATTGTGCTTAGTAAATAATTTGTTGCGCCGTCCCAAGTAAGATCAGATAGCTTTGGGCCATAAAATCTAGTTGTGAGCTTATCATAATAGAAATCTCCTTCTAGGCCAAGATTAGCCGCTGGAACTCCATTACCGTTTAATATAGACCTTCCTCTTGGACCCTGTGGGCCAGGAGAAGAGATAATTACATCATTTACTACTTCCGTTACAATTACTGTATCAGCCATTAAATTGTCACCGATCTACTCAAGGTTAGGAAACCCTCTAGTAATTTAATTTTGTTCGTATTGCTGTCTGTTACCATGATGTCATAGGATGACTTAGGATAGAACAGTTTATTTGTTTGGGTAGGGGTCATCTTAATGGTTAACTTACCATTAGGACCATCAATAGTAATACCACCTGCTGGCGTAGTTAAAGTAAATGCAAGTTTGGTTCCGCCTTTTGTATCACGGACCTGCATCTTTGCGGTAGCACCAGTTAAATCAATGGGTGCACCGTTATTGTCTTTATACTCAACAATAAATGTAAAAGTGGCATTTTGATCCACTTCGAAATTCTTTTGTCCTGCCATTTGCTAGTACTCCTAAATAGGAAAACTCCTGTACTTATTCTAGCACAGGAGTAATCCTAATCGATATTAAATTACTTAGGTGACTTGAAGCCAAATTCCTGATTGCTTGGGCTTAGAGCCTTCAAAATAACTGGTGCAACTGCTGCAACTCCACCCATTAGAAGGTCCTTTGGATTTGTGTTTCCAGTCATATACAAAGCGATTGCTGCTGAAAGGAATGCACGGGCATATGTTCCAAGAGCTGCTAGTACTTGTTCTGTCATTGATACTACTCCATCATTATTAAGATCTTTTTTCATTAGATCCTCCATCTTGGGCGTTGTGCCCAGGAATTTTGGGTTTTACCCCAATTCTATTATTGTACTACTTTTAGGCAGAAATGTCTACAAGCTCACAATTTCCGTCTGAGCTACACGCAAGCGTAGCATTTGTAGAAGTTCCATCTTCCGTCTCATAGAATGAAAGATCTTCCCATCGAATATTCTTTGGCATCTGCGCTACAAGTGCATCGTAGTCTTCCTTTGATACTTCTTGGTAAGGAGCCTGCTTGTATGTGTGATCTGAATGCGGAAGGAATGAAATACCTGAAACTTCATCAAAGTGCTTATAAACCCAAGCACCTACCTCCATCCATTCTTCTTCTTTTACAGATACTGTAATTGAAGGTTTATGCTCACACCATGCACGTTGGTAAACCAACCAAGTGTTGAGGTGATCGATTGCAGTTAAGTCAGTTCTTGTAATTGCACCCTCTGGTGCCTTTACAGGAAATGAGAATACGTATGTATCATTTGGTTTCATAACATCGTCTTCTACAGGAATTCCAACTTCCTTCAAAAATGTAGAGATTGGATCTCCCTTTGAGCCACGTACTGTACGAATGTAATATTGTGAATGCCATGGATGCATTCCTGAAGATACCCCGACCAATTGAGATACTGTTCCAGAAGGCTTTACACATGTAATAGCTGCAGACTCAGGAATCCCAATTTTCCCAGCCTCTTCTGCGTTAATCTCTCTAGCGTACTCACGTAATCCAGAAAGTGTTTTTTCTAACTTATCTAATCCTTGCTTTCCAGAAAAGAACTTATGTCCAAATTGTCCTGTTAGAGAAACTCCTAGTAGACGCTCTTCTTCTGTATTATCCTTCCAGATCTTACGTAGATACTTGAAGTCTGTTAGTGTTGCTTGCCATGTTCCAAGAATTGTTGCAAGACGTACTTTATTTGATACATCTTCAACTGTGTCCTTTTCACGTAGTACGACTTCTGAAAGATTACAAAACTGATAAGGACGGAGAATAATCTCTGAGCATGGGTTTGTTCCATAGTGAATGTCTGCATCTCTGCGACCATACTTTGCTGCCTGTGCTTGTGCTGCTGCAACATTGTAGATTCCACGCTCTCCAGACTTTGAGTCATATAGGTTCTTCCATTCTGAAATAAACTGCTCCATCTCTGGCTTGCGAGAATACGCAACAGAGTTATTTGATAATGCACGTTGTGGGTTATTCTCCCACCAGTTACCTGACTTTGCTGCAGCCATTTCAATATCGTTGATATTTGAAAGAGAAATCATTGCAGAACGACGAACTCCTCCAACTACTACAACTTCGCCAATCTTGCACATAATATCGTGTGCCTCAATTGGCTTTAACTGACGACCTGCTGCATTCTTAAACTTAGCAATTGTAAAATCAAACAAGTTGATAAGTGGCTGTGGTCCAGATGATCTTCCACCCATTGTCTTTAGACGAGCACCTGCTGGACGAACCTTGCTAACATCAACTGCTGGAATATGTCCAGTCCAAAGTAATGCAAGTAGCTCACGATAAGCCTTTGCCCAACCCTGTTTTGAATCTTCTACAACAATTACCGTATCTGACTTTTCAAATGCATCTGGGACGGCAGGAAGCTTATTAACATACTTATACTCAACAGAGAATCCAACACCTGTACCACACATAAGAATATACATTGTCTCATCGAATGAGCGAGGTGAATCAACTGGAACAAATGAGCAGTTATATCCTGCTACGTTGTCTCTTTCCAAAGCTGCTCCTGAAGTCATTACAGAACGCATTGAAGGCATAACGTTTCTATTAAAGACCGCATCCTTTAATTCTGTAACTAGCTTATCTGATGGCTTGTAGTTATGATTCTTTTCTAGATGACCTAACATAAAGTCAAAATATCGATCTACTGTTTCACCCCATGTCTCACGACGATTATCTTCCGATATCCATCTTGCATAACGAGATAATGCGATAAAGTTTTCATACGGGTTTTCAATAGTTCTTGACATTTTTAGTGACACCTTTTCTTCCGCCTTACGGATTGATTAATTTTTGAATGAGTTCTAAGTGTACCAAAAAACCTTTATAGAGGGAAGGGGTTAATTAAATTTTTTAAAAATATGATCGAAGGCTTTATTGGTCAACTGCAACCAGTTATACTCTTGATGAATTTTAGTTGACTGGGCAAAATAGAATCCAGCATATGCATTATAATTCATTGACACATCTCTCATAAGCTCAAGTAGGTGTTGATAGTTTGGTTCAAATACTTTTCCTTCGTGTGGGAACGGCCATGGAGAATCAATAACCTCTGATCTTAATTTAAGTGGGCCTAAGAAATCTTTATAATGTGCCCAATCATAAGTTGAAATAACTGGCATGCCTGTTGCAAGAGCTTGGAGCGGAATAAAGCCAAAGCCTTCTCCATAAGTAGGATATATTAAAACATCGTGGTCATGATAAAGCTGAACCATCTCTTCATCAGATATTGCATCTGTTATAACATGAATATTGCTATATAGTCTTTCTGGTAAACCAACAATGTTCTTGTCTATATAGTTATTAAATACACGAGTAGTATTATGAGTATGTGCTTTTATAGTTAAAGAGTAAAAAGGATTATTTCCAAACAAGTGTATGAAAGCGTCTACTGTCATCTGTCCCGCTTTTCTTGGTGCTGGTTCTCCAACATGCAAGAACTTTAAAGGACGACCATGCTCAAGCTTTCTATGCTTTGGTCTCCATATAGGATCAATACCATGCGGAAAAACCTTTACATCTGAATATCCATTGTCCTCAAATACCTTTTTGCACCAATCAGATGTTGTCCAAATTTCATCTAGCAAATCTAAGTACTCTTTCCAGTCCGCTGGAATCTTGGTAGACTCCCATGGCGTATATCCAATCTGATATTGTTTTCTGTGTAATTTAAAATTAGTTGGTTGTGAAAAGTTTAGCTGTACTGGAGCTTTAGAATCCTGGAATGGCACAACGTTTCCTAAACTAGTCAATGATTCTACTATCTTTAATCCAGCATGACCGTAGCCATTTGCTGTTCGCAAATTAACTTTTGGTGTAGAAAAAGATATATTCATCTTGTCTTTCTTAGTTGACTAGCTTGACACCTACTGTCAAGTAATGTTACTATTATAGTTCGTTATCTCTAAAGGAGGAAATGCCAATGGAGAAAATAAAACAACAGGTAAGTGATTTGGCTCATAACCTGGTTACAATAGTAATGATAACATTATTCTTGTTTCCTGTACAGCCTGCAAATGCCTTAACAGTACAACCTTTAGTGAAAACTGAAGCCCAATTAAAGCAAGAAGTCTTGGATAAGTTCAGTAATGAAATTTACAGTTCGTCTGAGATGCTTACAGATCAAGAGTTGGTAACACTACTTAAGACTGTAGGATTTGAAGGAGCAGGCCTTAAGAAAGCCTGGGCCATCGCAAAGCGTGAATCTAACGGAAGACCGCTTGCCTATAACGGGAATAGGAAAACTGGAGATAGTTCCTACGGAATATTCCAGATTAATATGCTCGGAAATCTTGGTCCTGAAAGACTTGAGAAATTCGACCTAAAGAGTAACAGAGAGTTATTCGACCCAGTAACAAACGCAGAGATAACGTACTACATGACTGATGGCGGCTTAGATTGGTCAGCCTGGAAGGGTTTAACCCCAAGGGCTAAGGAATGGCTTTTGCAATTCCCCACTGACAAAGCGAAGTAGGAATAATGAAGATACAGTATGTATCTAAATATATAGCCCTTTCAGAAGAAGGTCTTGTTCCAAGGATTGAATGTCCTATGGATCAGGGCCTTCTTCTATGTAATCAGGGGATCGACGATGAGATATACTTATATTGCCTATCCTGTGAATATAAGAAATTCATAGGTAGTGACTTTTACAATCAACTTGTAAGAACTGTAGATAGGGCAGAATCCATATGAATAAAGAATGCGAAAGCGGCAAATGTAATTGCCTGCAAGAAGAAAACTTCTTTCACGTAAAAGTATTACGGGACGGAGAACCAATGGTCGAAACAGATGCCATGGGTAGAGAAAAATTTTGGGAAGATTTAGGAAGAGCAGATGACTGATCCAAAAGAGCCAGCAGCCCTAGAAGATAACCTACCAATGGTTAACTACATTATGCTGCATAGAATTTACGACCTATTAACACTGATAGCAAATAAGCTGGTGGGCCCAGAAGATGTATCGAAGATGGTTTCATATCATGATGCTGGATACCTTCTTGGCCCAGGCCCATCTTATACACCAGGAGATACTGAAGAATTCCAGCAGGATTCTCTTGACTTTGAACAGTAGTTATTTTACAATTAAGAAGTACGGGTTGATGTCACCACCATGACTCCCCGTATAATGTATCTTCGGATACTAGAAAAGCCCATTCGGATCCGCCTCTGAATGGGATTTTTTCTTTTATATACAATTAGGACATAATAGACATATAGTGCATTTAGTGTAAAAAGTGCGAAAAAAGTGCGCCGTCGGTAGAAGACATGATTTATATCTTTGCCCCATTTTAGAGAATAGCCCTTACAGGGCTTCTACAGGGGTTCTAACGCCCGAATGGGCCATAATTGGTATCTCTGGATACGAAGGCCCTTAAAAGGGCGGGAAATAAAAAGCTAACTCTAAAGTGTTATATACACCAATGAGTAGTATATAGCCAGTATAGATAATATAGACCCAAGGAAGAGTTTAGAAGATCTCTTCATCAATATCTTCTTCAAGGTCGAATTCAAAGATGTCTTCGATTCCCGCCTTTTTTAAAAATGTAAATAGAGCATAACCTGATAGGATTGCTGTTGCCAGCAATACCACTAGAGACATAAACTTTTTGTTCATTTGATATCTTTCCAAAATGCTATTAATAGAACCACTATAGGTCCAAAGATCACTGTTGCCTGAATCCAATTCATAATTGTATTATACCAT
>Ga0222712_10003021_pt1 | contig 18705 bp, 14 predicted proteins | sample C33_657DmetaG_FD_165043 | JGI IMG/M metagenome (GOLD analysis project Ga0222712, IMG submission 165043) | Estuarine water microbial communities from San Francisco Bay, California, United States - C33_657D | ecosystem: Environmental > Aquatic > Marine > Unclassified | place: USA: California... | reverse complement strand
ATTCTAAAAAAAATTACTGATTATATCTGACGATTTGCGTTCCACTTCTGGGGTTGGAATGCAAACTCGTTTTTTGGTTGAAACACTTGTGAGCACTGGAAAATATACGGTTAGACAAATCGGTGCTGCACTAAAACATCAAAGTCATAAAGTAGAATGGGTGCATCCAGAAATAGCCATTTTGCCAGTTGATGGATTTGGTGATCCTGATATGCTAAGAAGAATTTTGGCAACCGAAAAACCAGATGCTTTGATTATTTTTACAGATCCAAGATTTTTTGGTTATGTTTTTCATATGCATGATGAAATACAGCAAATTTGTCCAATTATTTATAATCATCTTTGGGATCAGTGTGAAATGCCTCCAACATACAACAAATTGATGTATGAATGTGTTGACTATTTTCATTGTTTGAATTATCCAACATATGAATTTGTAAAAAGTATGCATCCCGAAAAGGTGTCTTGGACCCCACATGCTCTTCCTTCTTCAATATATTGCCCCTTGAAGCCGGAAGAAAAAAAGAGAATTAGAGAATTCGCAGTTCCGGATTTTAACAAAAATCATTTTATTGTTGGATGGCTGAGCAGAAATGCACACAGAAAGCGATCTGCTGACGTTATATGGACTTTCAAAAAGTTTCTTGATAAAGTAAAAAAAGAAACAGGAAAAGATGATGTAAGCATTCTTATGCATACAGACCCCCATGATGTTGAAGGACCAAGTCTAAAACATATTGTCAGTGAATTTGGCTTGAATAAGCACGTTATTTTTTCAACAAACGCATTGCCAATTCCCGATATGAAAAACATTTACAACTGCGCAGATGTTACTTTGAGTATGAGTTATGCTGAAGGATTTGGACTAAGCGTATTGGAATCTCTTTATTGCGGGGTGCCTGTCATTGCCACTGAAACAGGTGGCATGACAAGGCAAATAAGAAATTTTGAAACTGGCGAAGAGTATGGAAAAGTCATAAAGCCAATCACAAAGAAACTTGTTGGACACCAAGAAGTACCATTTATAATTGAAGATATTGTAGATAATGATCAAGTGGCAGATGCACTATTTGATTTTTATCAAAAAACACCAAAAGAAAGAAGTGACATAGGAAAAAAAGGGCGTGAATATGTCCTCAAAGAATTTTCAGTCGAAACTCTTCAAAAGAATTGGGATGAGTCGATTGAAAAAATTACTAAAAACTACACAGAAAACAAAAAAACATGGAGAATGGAAACACTATGAAATCAGTTATATTTAAGGCGCCAATCTTAACAAGCTCTGGATATGGTGTTCATTCAAGACAAGTTTTTAAATACTTGCTTAGAAAATCAAAAGAACTTGGATTTGATCTTAAAGTTATTTCAACTAGATGGGGTGGAACTCCATGGATACTCAATTCAAAAGATCCAATATTTGAAGAAATAGTAAAAAGAATTGTTGGAAGGGTGGAATCAAAAGCCGATGTTTCAATTCAGCTTCTTTTGCCAAATGAATGGGAAGATCTTGGTAAAAAAAATATTGGCATGACTGCCGGTATTGAAACAAACATGGCTTCACAAAAGTGGATTGATTGTTGCAAAAATGTTGATGAAGTTATTTTTCCAAGTGAATTTTCAAAAAATGCATTTAGAAATCATGAGATAAATAATAAGTTAAAAGTAGTTCCAGAAAGTTATCCAGAATCCTTTGATGAAGAAATATCTTCAACAGATGAAGACCTAATCTTTTCTACAAAATTTAATTTCTTAACAGTTGGACAAATTACACATCCAGATATTGGGCTTGATAGAAAAAATCTAAAGAAACTTATTACACTTTTTGTAAAAGAGTTTAGAGACGAAGAGGATGTAGGATTAATTGTAAAAACAAACATGGGAACAAATACCGTGTTTGATAACAATAAAACTGTTGCACTCATAAACAATATTTTAAAAGAGGTTGGAGAAAGAAAATGTAAGATTCACGTCTTGCATGGAAATATGACGGAGACTCAAATGAGAAAACTTTACACACACAAAGACGTAAAGGCTTTTGTGACATTGACGCATGGAGAAGGATTTGGATTGCCAATTTTGGAAGCTGCAAGGCTTGGACTTCCAGTTATTGCTCCAAACTGGAGTGCGCATACTGAATTTTTAAATCTCGGAAAGTATGTTGATCTAAAGACAAATATTGTAAAAGTTCCTGCAGAAAAATGCGATGAAGACATGTTTGTCAAAGGCAGCAATTGGTGTGATGTTTCAAAAGAAGTTTTCTCAACTAGAGTGAGAAAATTTTATCAATCACCTGATGTACCAACTCAGTGGGCGAAAGATTTATCAGAAAAAATTAAACAAAAGTATTCTCAGGCGGCAATAGAAAAAGAATACGATAAAGTTTTGGAAAAGTATCTAAAATGATGATATACTCTGTAATAATAACATTATTGTTTTTGTTGTCTTTAGTATATTCTTTTTTTATAACTCTTGTAATCAGAAAGTTTGTTAACATAATAACAAAAATGGAGACATCTATTGAAGAAGCTCTTGATAAGATCAATGTTGACTATGGATATGTTGCAGATTTATTAAATACGTATTTAGCGTCTGAAGATCCGGTAGTAAGAGCTATCCACTTTAGACTAAAATCTATTTTGAATACAATTTTGGAAGTTGCAAATATCTTGTCAAATACTTCAGAAAATAAAATGGATGATGATTTAGATGATGAATAATATGAAAAAGAATATAAGAAGCGCAGAAGAAAAGTCAAAGCTTAAGAGAAAAAGTGGCATTACAGATCCGTCAAAAATGTACTTTACTCCCGAAACTCAAGAATATATTGTGAAATGGCAACTTGAGGATTCAAAAGAAATTAGAGAAAAGTATTATGTTGAATTTATTCATCCCGCAATTGTTGCTCTTGTTGACAATCTCGTAAATGTACATAAATTTGTAAGCGTTAGAGAATCATTAGAGGAAATGAAGCTTGAATGTATTGAGGGTCTATATCAAACATTGCCAAAATTCAATGTTGACCACGGGACAACTGCTTTTTCTTATTTTAATGTTGTTGGAAAAAATTGGCTTATTGCAAGATACAAAACAAGATCTATAAAAAACAGAAAACAAGAATCTCTTGATGATATAGAAAATCTTTCTTCAGAAGATAAAAATACAATCAATGAATTTTTAGAAAAACATGAAGAACAAGAAAAAAATTGGCATAATTCCGAAGAAATTTCAAACAATGTTCTTGATTTTATAAAACATTGTGAATCTGTTTTTACATTGCCTCAAGAAAGGCTTGTACTTGAAGGAATAAGATACTTGTTTGAAAGTTGCATGAGTATAGACATTATCAACAAAACTTCTTCGATGTTTTATCTAAGAGAATATTCTGGTTTGAATCAGAAACAATTATCAAACTTTCTAAGTAAAATAAAGAAAGAATACAAAAATCATAGAAATACGATACTTGAACTAGAGGAAGCAGAAAATGAGTAGTAATCCTTTTGATGTAGAAATTGGTAGTATTGATGAAATCAAAGAAAAAACAAAAGCTTTTTCTGATTTGGTAGATTCAATATCAGACTTATCTGATAAGAAAAAATCTTTGTGGAAAGATGTTTATGCAAATGCTCTTAGAGATAGACATTCTGCATATTCTTTATACGATGGTCTAGAGGCACTTGTGAGTGCAGATCCACAAACACACGCAATACACGGACCAAACCTAGCAAAATATCTCGAACGGGCCGCAAAATCAAATGAGCAATTGTTAAAATTGGCTGATTTGGTTGCCCAAGCAGACGAAAAGTCCAAAGAGCTTTCCGAAGATGATGTTTATGCTGCATTGAGAAAATAATGAACCGTTTATCACAAGCGCATGTTAGTAGTGCAGATGGAAATTTAAAAAGAGATTTTAATAGAACATCTGAACAAAATAGCAATCGAGAAATATCCAACGAGATATTTTCTCGTTATGTTGTTTTAGAAGTTATTTGCGATGTTGATTCACTTGATACGGATTTTTTGAGTTCAAAGTATCAACTCAATGTTCAATCTATAAAAAATTGTCCAAACAATTCCGTCATTGCGAGAGTAAGTTCAAATTTTGCTGCAGGAGTAGATCAATATCGTGTTCTTCTTCCGATGATTCAAACGCACATGATGTTACCTATAAAACCCGGTGAGCACGTATGGGCAATATTTCCAGAGCAAATACAAAATTCAACATTTGGCTATTGGCTTACTAGAATCACAGAAATAAACTCTACAGAAGATTTATCACATACTCACTCAGATAGAAAGTATTCTTCTTCTGATTCTTCCTTGAACTCGCAAGAACAATTTGATGGCGTGAAAAAAGAAGATTATTCTTTTGATGATGGACAAAAAATGCAAGACGGCAGCAGGGTTGCGGCCTCAAAAACAAGCGTACCCCTCATGCCAAAATATGAAGAAATCATAAAAAATGCAAAAATTTCAAAGATTGTCAGAAGAAAACCGATTCCTAGATTCAAAAAAAGACCTCAAGATTTTGTTTTGCAAGCAGAATCTGGAATTTTATATGTTGGAAGTAAAAGAAATTCTTCTCATGCAAAATACAATAACGGCGAAGCTACCTCGGATGATGAATTGCAATTTTCAGAAGTCAGAATTGTTTCTGGAATTGGTAAAACAGAAAATACAAGCGGTCCTATTGTAAAAAACTCTCTGGGTGAAAATGAACTTGATAAAAAGTCAGATTCTTCATCTAAAAGAAAAAGCGAAGGGGATTTTGACCTTGAACATGATGCAACAACGATTTTGGCGTCAGAAAACATTGATATTTCAGAGTATGCAAAAACAAAATTTGATGTTCAAAAAAATGGTTCAGGATTTTTAATCAAGACAGATAATGTTTGTTTGATTTCAAGAAAATCTTTGAAACTCATTATACAAGAAAACGAAAATACACCCGAAGAGCTTTGTACTGCAATTATACTTGATGGAGAAAACATTACATTTGTTCCATCTCAAACTGGTGTGATTAAGCTCGGAAAAAATGCTTCAAAAGCAATTTTGACAAATCCGCTTGCGCAAAATGCAAATGGAAATGTAGTTTCATCTCCTATTGTTAGTACAATAGGATCACAAGTTGGTGGCGGTGGAGTCAATGGAGAATTTTCTAGAAAAGTCTTGGTAGAATAATGGCAATTAATGATTTGATACAGGGCCCTGCCGGAAGCAATCTTTTGGATGCTTCCGGCAATTTCTCTAGTGATAGAGAAGAAACTTTTTGCAATAAAGTTATAGAAAAAATGGAAAAAGGAAATGCAAATGGAGATGTATTTTCTTTTGCAAAAACTCTCGGAATATCTTTTCCTAAAAATAGTGGACCAAACAATCTTTTAAAACCAACCCCATTCAGTCAAACACAAGAATCCAAAGAAAAAATACTTGATCCACAGGGAAAATTTAGACAACAAATGGTGCGTCCTATTGTAGGACCAATATTAAAAACCCTAAATCTTCCTGGCCAAGCATCTTTATTTCCTGCATTTGACCCAACTTCAATTTTTAGTACTTTGAAAATATCTGACATTTCTTTATTTACTGCCGATATTGCTGTTGCCATTCCAACAATTGGCACACCAACTTTTCCTCTCGCGATTGAAAATTTGTCAAAAAAATACAATATAGGATTACCAGAGCTTACCTCAGCTTTTGGCGTTTTTTCTTCACTTATACCTCCACCTCTTCCGCCAGTACCTTCAGTTCCCTCTTTTGAAAAGCCAAATTTGCCAGATTTTGCTCTTGGAAATGTTGTTACTTTTTCAACAAGCATTATTAAAATTCCTATAGAGTTGGTAAATCCGTCAATTGTATTATCGACAATGACGGATTTTCTTCCTTTCCCCACTCCAGAAAAAATAATAACAGCAATTTCGCTTCCTGTTGAGAAAATTCTTATTTCAATACCAACACAAAGTGGTTTACTTCCTCAAGCTTCTCCATTAATGTCTGCATATGTTCTTACTATTTTTGAGTATATAATATTAGCAATTTCAAGTTTTTATATAGGAATAACACTTGGAACTGGCGGAATAATTAGAGAGTTAAAAACTTTTTTTTGATATCTAAATACATGAGCTATTCTCATAACTACAAATTTAAAAGCTCAGGGATAACTAATCAAATAAAATCCCAAGAAGCTATTCCGACAACAATTCCAGACATTGGAATTAAAACACCTCTAAGCTTTGGACACGATTCTTTTTTTGTTATGAATAAAACACTAAGAGATCAAGTAAGAGACAATCTAAAAAATTTATTAAAAACAAACTATGGTGAAAGAGTTGGAAAATATACATATGGCGCAAATTTGGCAAAGTATTTGACAGAAAGAATACAAGAAGAAAATTATGATGCTATTGTTGAGCAAAATATATCAAAAGCTTTAAACGAATGGCTTCCTGTTGTTCAACCAAAAAGCTATACTGTTGAAATTTTCAACGAAAACCCTCCTTTCAGTTCGGTTAAGTTTATACTTATTTATGATATTCCTGGCATTGGTGTTAGTGATGAAGCGGTAGAGATTATTTTTGGAAACATTTCGTAATGGCAACAACTCTTAAAAACAATTCATTAAAATCAATTAAAGACAGAAGATATCTAAATAAAGAATTTCAATCACTTCAAAATGATTTGATAGATTTTGCAAAAAGATATTATCAAAACAAAAATCTTGATTTTTCTGACAACTCTCTTGGAGGATTGCTGATAGACCTTCCCGCTTATATTGGAGATAATTTATCTTATTATTTAGATCATCAATTTAGCGAGCTTGACCCAGAACAAGCGGTAGAAGTTTCAAATATTGAAAAACACATTTTGCAATCAGGTATTGAAATAACTGGAGCAAGTCCTGCTGTTGTAATTGGAAATTTTTATGTAAAAGTCCCAGCGACATCTTCTGGACAAAAGTATATTCCTTTACAATCAGCAATTCCAGTTATACAAGCAGATACAACTGCAACAGCAGTAAATGGAACTTCTTTTAAATTGATAGAAGACATAGATTTTACACTCTTGGACGATTCTGGAAACTTGAAAGCAGAATACAGGACAGGTGATGTTGATGCGTCTGGAAATCCTATAAACTTTATTTTTCAAAAAAGCGGTTTGCTTATTTCGGGAGACACTGAAGAAGAACGTTTTAGCATTGGAAGTTTTATACCATTTAGAAGAATTACATTATCAAATCCAAATATTTATAGAATAGAAAGCGTATTTGATGATTTGGGAAATGTTTATTACGAAGCTGATAATTTAACACAAGACACCGTATATAAACTTTTTGATAACTACGGATACGATTCAGACATTGTTCCAAAATTAATAAAAATCATACCAAATCCATATAGATTTACAAAAAATGTGAGTTTAACAGGAAGATATACGACTCTCACATTTGGAGGAGGTTCAGCTTCTGCATTAGAAGATGATGCATTTCCGGACCCAAGTGAATTTGCACTGCCTTTGTATGGCAGAACAACATTTAGCATGAAACAATTGGATCCTCAACGCTTAATGTCTACAAAAACGCTTGGTATTATTTCAGAAAATACAAATCTTACAGTAAGATATCGTTATGGCGGCGGATTATCGCACAATGTGGAACAAGGGGCAATAAGAAACATTGACGTATTAAACATCAATTTTCCTGGTTCTCCATCAAGTAGTATTGCAAGTTTTGTAAGAAATTCTGTAGCAGTCTCAAACCCTCAAAAAGCTCAAGGCGGAGAAGACGCTCCAAGCATTTCGGATCTTCAATATCTTGTATCCACATCACGTTCAGGTCAGTCTAGAATCGTTGCTAAAGAAGATATTGCTGCACGGGTATATTCTCTTCCGAAAGACCTTGGAAGTGTCTTTAGAATGGCTTCTAGGCCAAATCCCACAAATCCTTTGGCGGCTTCTTTGTATGTTGTCTCAAGAGATGAATCAAGTAGGCTGGTGCAGTCTTCTGATACATTAAAAGAAAACATAAAAACATATCTATCAAAATATAGAATGACTTCTGACGGAATAGACATTTTGGATTCTGCAATTGTTGATTTTTCTATTGATTTTGAAATAGTTGTTGAAAAAGAACTAAACAAGAGAACTGTAATAAAAGATGTAACGAGAAAGCTTCAAAACTTTTTGAGGGTTGAAAATTTTCAAATTGACCAAGTTATCATTATCAATGATATTGAAAAAGTTATAAAATCCGCAGATGGAGTTACAAGTATTTCTGGTCTATCATTTAAAAATATTTCTGGTTTCAAAGACAATAGGCAATATTCTGAAGTTTCTTATGATCTTAAGTCAAATACAAGAAAAGGAATGATTATTCCTCCCGCAGGAGGAATTTTTCACCTTAGATATTCTGAACTAGATATAACTGGAAGAGCAATATAATGTTTAGAAGATTTGATGCAAAAAAAGACACATACATTACGAATAAAATAATTTCTGGTCAGCGTCAAACTGGCTCTAATGTTGGTGCTGCTGGAACATTAGATTTATTCAAAATCTATGGACAATATCAGTCTGGAAGCAATTATCTTACAGAATTATCGAGAATTCTTGTTCAATTTGATATTGAATCTTTAAAAAATGATTTTTCGTCAAATAAAATTGATATTACAGATTCGAGCTTTCAATGTCTTCTAGAACTCAAAGATGTTTATGGTGGGCAAACAAACCCTTCAGAATTTAATTTGCGCGTGCACCCTCTCGCGAGAAGTTGGTCCGAGGGAAAGGGAATTGATGTTATTTATTTTCAGGATTATTCAACTGCAAATTTTATAACTGCATCAGTAACAACTGGCGTATTTGCGCCTTGGTTTACAAGTGGCGCAAATGCATCTGGCAGTGTTGGAACTTCAAATATTGATGTATATGATACATTAAATTTTGGAACTTCAAGTGTTGATATTTTTGTTGATCAATATTTTGAAGAAGGAACAGAAGATTTATTGGTTGATGTTACAAACATAGTTTCAGCAACTTTAACAAATCAAATTTCTGATAATGGTTTTAGAATATCATTTCATCCAAATGAAGAATTAGATACACAAACAAGATTTGTAAAAAGATTTGGATCAAGACAATCTATAGATCCTTCAATAAGACCAAAACTCATTGTAAAATATGACGATAGTGAAGAAAACGATAGAACTGATTTTAGGTTTGATGTTTCTGGAACTATTTTTTTAAAAAACCAAACAAGAGGGAATTCAATGAATCTTCTATCTGGCACTTCTTTGTCAGAAATAACTGGTTCAAATTGCTTACTATTAAATCTTGAATTGAGTGGAGTTTATTCTCAATCAAATTTTGCAAGTCAAAGAATTGTCAATGGTGTTCATCAGACTGGTGAATATTATTCATCTTTTATTATACCAGCATCTGGAAACAGTACTTTGTTAAACAAAATAAACATTTCTGGTTCTCTTATCTTTCAAGAGAAGTGGACATCTCTTGATAAAACAATTGTTTTTGCTTCATCTTCTATAGAAATAAAAAGACAAGATGCATTTTCATCAGAAAAAAGACCAAAAAGATATGTGGTTTCTGTTCCTGGAGTATCTCCGGAATATGAATATGGAGAAATAGAAAGATTCAGAGTTTTTATTCAAGATTTCTCAAGACCATATTTAAAGAGTCTAAAAGTTTCTCAAAAATCAAAAACCGTAATTTTAAATAGCTATTATTCCATAAGAGATGCTCAAAACAATAAACTAATAATACCATTTGACAACATAAAAAATTCTACAAAATTAAGCTCAGATGGAGAATTTCTTTTCTTTGACCTATACACTGATGCATTAATACCAGGAGGAAGCTATGTTATCGACATAATGATTGAAGATGGCTCTGAATCAGAAATTATTAGAAATGCATCATCGATATTTAGAATTATTAAAAGATGAAAAAAATAGACGGAAGACCAACATACCTAACGAGAGATGAAGCAATAGAAATTGTCATCGAAGGAAACCGAAGAATCAAAATGAATGCTTCGGATTTTGATGGCTTTGGTTTAAAAAGTTCTTCTTCTTTTAGATATGAATCTGATTTGGTTGGATTAAAAAGCACACAACAAATCAATATTGACTGGAGCAAACTAGAAAATCATGTTTTTTTTGAAAGTGCTGCTGCAAAAATAAATTTCTCTTTTGACAAAATTATAAATAATTTTCCTTTTGATGGAACAAAAGAACAACTAACAAGCTTTGTTGGTGATTTAACTGGTTTTGAAAAATATGTTCTTGACAATTTTCCAAAAAACACTGGATCTATAAATTTTGATGGAACAAATTACATACAAGTAATTGATAGAACTGGCGGGAAAATGCCAGAAGCTTACGAGGGGAATCCGGGGTTATCCATTTTGGATCAAATGTCTGATTCAGGCATTACATTTGAAGGTCATTGGAAATTAAGTTCTGACACAAATACAACTCAAGTATTATTTCAAAAATCTGGTTCAAATGTACAAATATATTCTTATTTAAAACCATCTGCAACTTCTACTGCAGAAGTTGTTTTTTCTGTACAATCTGGCAGTTCTTACAGTTTTTGTAGTGCAACAATAAACAAAAATCAAAACAATCATCTCGGTTTTGTTTTAACAAATTCTGGTCAAGCAAAAATATTTTTATCTGGAGTTTTTGTTTCAAGCGGAAGTCAAGCAAGTTTTAATGATTTTAATACTCTTGCATCAAGTATCTTAATATCTTCTGGAACAAAGTGTTACGTTTCTGGAATTGGTACTATAACACCAACACAAACATTTTCTGGAAGTCTTGACGAATTCAGATACTTTAAAAAAGAAAAGACAGAAAGTGAACTTAAAAAATATTCAAACAAAAGTATTTTCAACACTCCAGATTTGTTGCTGTATTTTAAATTCAACGAACCTTCTGGAAGTTTAGTTGGTACATCAAATCCATCTGACAATTCTATTGTACTTGACAGTTCAGGCAATGGTCACCACAGCTATATACAAAATTTTTCTTTCGCAAACAGAAATACTGATTCTTTGATTTCAAAAGAAGATCCGAAAATAAATCCAGTACTATTTCCATATTATTCTGGTGTTTCTGATTTAAATTATAATCTTCTTTATGATGCCAACAGATATGATGAAGTAAATCCGAACTTAATAACAAAACTTATTCCAAGACATTTTCTTTCAGATGGGAGAGAATATAATGGGTTTTTGAATAATGAAGGGCCAATTGTAGAAGATTATGAAGGAATAGGCCCAAAACAAGGACAGTTACAACAAACACAAATTTTGATAGCTCTTTTGTATTCTTGGGCAAAATTTTTTGATGAAATCAAAATTTTCATTGATGCATTTAGTAAAGTAAATTATGTTGAGCTTGGTTCAAGCGAAAACACACCAGATGTTTTTCTAAGGAAAGTTTTGAAAAATTATGGATTTGAATTTCCAAATATTTTTTCAGAATCTTCTCTTGAAGAATATTTTGATGGATATGAAGTGGATGAAGATTCTATTTCTGAATATTCTTTGTCTCAAATTCAAAGTGAATTACTTAAAAGACTAGTCGCAAATGCTGGTGAAATTGTTCGCTCCAAAGGAACAATTCACAGCATTGAGGCTTTTTTTAGATCGATAGGAATTGACCCCGAAAATTCAATAAAAATAAAAGAATACGGTGGATCTGGAGAAGGTGTTTTAAGCCAACTTAAAACATTGCGTACAGAAATTGTTCCATTTTTAAAATTTTCTGGGGCAGAAAAACTTACATCAAGATATTTGTCTGGTACAAAAATAGAACCTGGTTATCCGCTTAATGGCCCAAATCCAGGATCTAATGGCATGTATACTTCTGGGTCTTGGACAATAGAAGGTCTCTATAAGGCATACACAACAGGAAGTGAAGGCAGAAAAGACAGCCTTTTGCAGGTTTTTTCAACTGGATCAAAAGGCGAAAATCTAATCTTAAATGTTGTAGCAAATAGTGGGACAGTTACGCTTTATGCGCGTCCAAATTCTGGAAGTACGCCGGTCATTTCGATGTCTCTAAATGCTGACATTTATGATGGAAATAATTGGTTGCTTAGCGTCGGAAGACAAAGAAATGATTATGTTTCTGGAAATATATCTGGAAGTCTTTTTTTAAGGCTTGCAAAACAAGAATATGGAGAAATTACAAAGTTTGAAAAAACTTCAAGCAATTACTATTCAAATAATGATGTTTTTGAAAATTATAGCACAACAGTAAACAGCAGTGGAACATTTTATTGTATTGGAACCTCAAGCTTGAATTATGGTTCTTCTTATACTTTCTTAAATGATTCATCTATTTTAAATTCCGATATTTTGTATACAAAATATTCTGGATATTTTTCAAAATCAAGATTTTTCTCAAAATATATTGATGATGAAGAAATGCTAGAACATGCAAACAATCCAAATTCTTTTGGCGTAAAAGATCCTGTAAAAAATTATAGTTTTAACAAAGTTGATTCTGGGAGTTTCGAAAGACTTCGTGTGTCTCTTGAATTAAAACAAACACAGTCAACAAATGGAGCGGGATTGTTGACTCTTGTTGATGATACACAAGAAACAAACAATATTTGCGTATTTTCTGGGTCTTCAAATACAAAATATATTTATGGTTTAATTTTCAGGCATAAAGAAATAGCTGGTTCTTATGACGAATCTATCAATTCTGAAAAAATAAGAATTCGTTCGTATCAAAGTTCTTCAATAAATCCAAGCAGTTACCAAAGGCAGGGAAACGTTTATGAGGTTAGAAGAAGTGAAAAACCACTAGATGATAATAGGTTGGCGATAGAAATATCCCTATCAGATGCTCTTGATAGGGATATCATAAATTTGCTTGGTACAACAGAATTTCTTGAATCTGCACTTGGAAAAAGAATATCAGATCTCGAAGAAGGATATCCTGAACTTGACAAATTGCGTTCAATCTATTCAAATAGACTTGTTGCAGATTTAGATTTTAACAAATTTAATGAATTTTATCGTTGGATAGATGGAAATTCAGCAGAATTTATAAAGAAAATAATTCCATTTAAGACAAAATTTCTTGGAATGAGATTTGTCGTAAAATCACACAGTCTTGAAAGACACAGAAAAGTTTTTTATGATGATGATGCGTATATGCCAGAAGGAAGAAGAAGTTTCGTAGACGACAAAATTTACTTGCAACAAGTTGTAGGTATAGTTGGGAAATATTAAATGACAATATCACCTTATGTAGAATTTTCTGAAGAAATAATACGCACGGTTTCTACTACAGACTTGAGAGATATTTCAGCATTCAAACAGGGTGTTGAAATATCTTCTGATTCAGATTTGTTTTCTGGAATTGTTAAAATTTTTCAAGGTGATATTTCAAATGTCTCGAATCACGAAGTGAAAAATCAATCTTTTGGTTTTGGTATTCGCTGGTCGTCTTATGGTATTTACCAAGAAATAGAAAACATTGAAAAAAATCCATCATATTTACTTGGAACTAATTTTGTTTCCAACCCTGTAGCAGGAGATGAACAGCCAGATAATACTTTGGATAATGATGGAATCTTTAAGTTAAACACAGAAGGAAAAGAAAGTTTTTTTGGAGCAGGAAATTTCAACAAAAATGGAAGTGAGTTTGTAATAAATTCACAAATAAAAAATGCTGACAGAAATACTATAAAATTTTACTTTGTTGATGATATTCTTTCCACTGATTCGTATCAAGTATTTGATGAAAGAATGTTAACTCCATTTGTTGATTGTGATAGAAATACATTTTTAGAATTGCCTGAAAATGCCCCTTCCGAAATTACAAGTTATCTGATAACAAACTATAATATCTCAGACGATTCTTTTTTAAGTGAAGGATATAGTTTTTTGGGAGGAAGTGGATTCGAATGAGTGATGGAATAAACTATTCTGGAAGAAGTTATACAACATTAGTAAAACAAGATACTGGCATTGTTTATGACATTTCTTCATTAAATTTATCATTTTATTTTGACGGTAATGATTTTAATACAATTACTGGAGATTGGAATGGAAAAGTATCTGCAGGGGATTCGGGTTCAAAAACGCTAACAAATTATACGCCTGGTGGCATTCCTGGGACTGAATATGCACCTTCAGGATTGCAAGTTCCAAGAATCAACCCAGTTCCTGGAACAGCACAGGGATTTACTGCTGGATCATTGGCAAACATGTTTTCCTCTTCTGAAGGTTCGCTGGTTTATGCAATAAAATACTATGGTTCTGACAACTCTAGTTTAACATACAATACAGAATCGGCATTTGTAAAAGACACTGGAAATTATTTTTCAACAGTTTTTTATGATTCTATTTCAGGCGGAAGAAACAGGACATATCTTGATGGATCTTTGACAGCATATGCTGAGCCAAATTTTTCAACAGAAGGTTGGCATATCTATAGCGTAATTTGGAGTTCAACATTACAAACATTATTTTGTTATATTGATTCTACAGACAATAATGCATTTATGTCAATTTCAACCACGCCAATATCTCTAATTAATGATTTGTACTTTGGCTTTAACCCAATTTCTGGTGATAGATTAAATTGTGCCATTGGCGGAATTAGAGCAAGTAAAACATTTTATGATGTTGGAACTCCAGAATTAGAATTATTAAATAATGAATTGAAACAATTGGTTGGAATATGAAAAGATCTCAAAAAAGAATACAAAAAACAAGAGAACTTCTGCCGAAAGAAGAACTAAGAAAATTTGATGAAAAACCAACATTTCCTACTGTTTATCGAATTGGCGATAAAGAACGCAAAGGAAATTTTTCAATTTCTTATAATGACTCTAACACTTTTGTTTATTCAACAAATGATTTTATATCTTTTCCGATTGGGCTTCCATCCGGTAGCTCTCTTTTGACAAATGATTTAATGAGTGACATTTTTGTTAGTTCAAGTATAAACAAAAATGTCTTTGAACAATTTTATTCAATTGAAAAAAAGGAGGAAACAATTGGTCCATATAAAGAGATAGGAAGATATGCAGACAATTATCTTACAAGTTCTTTTGGCAGTGGTTCTTCTCCAGAAGAAGCAGGGTTTGGTTTTGATTCAAAACTAAGAGATAAAACAGAAATAATTTTAGAACTTCCAATTGTAGAAGAGACAATTTTAAATGGATACTCAGGAAGTGTTTTGTATTATGATTTTTCTTTGCAAAAATTTGTAGAAAAAAAACTATACAAAGAAACAATAAGCTCTTCGTATACAATTTCGGACTCTGCTGGATTTAAATTTCCAATTTCTCTTGCGCATGATACCGGAATTACATTTGACCACTTTGGATTTCCAACAAAGCCAGGATTATTTCAGGCAACAGTAAATGCAGGAGATTATGAATCAGAAGCAATCAATGCTCTTCCGTCAGCCTCATTTGCCAGAATGAATATTTTCGATTATGAATCAGATTTTAATAATTATTATGATCCATTGACTGGTCGTGCTGGTTTTTCTTCGGATTTCTACAGAAATCTAATACAGTATCCAGTTACTGCATCAAATATAGAGCTTACTGCTTCAAATAACGAAAGTTTGAAATTTGTAGATTCAAACTTTCTTTTAGAAAAAGCAATTGTTGAATTGCCAGTTTTTGCAGGAGAAAAATGGTTAAGTGATAAATATTCTATCACTTGTTCAAATCATACTCTCAGTAATTTTTCAACTTTAACGAAATGGTCTGCTGGAGGACCAGCAGTAACTGTTTCATTGCTTGGTGATAAAAATAAAATTTGTGATATTGTTGGTTCTGCAACTTTTGTTCCTCATACAGAATTAACAAGTTCAGCAAAAGTTGCTAATTACAAAAATCCTACAACATACTATTTTTATGAAGGTCTCTCAAGCCAAGAAAAACTTTTGAGTTCAAGTGATTATGGAAGTTATATTAATTTTTCAAATTACATAAAGCCAAATTTACTACTAGATGAAGGCGGAAATTTTACGATATTTGATGGTTCAGTTTTCATGGAAATTGAAGCGGGGTTGTTAAAAGGTCACAATATACACGCAACTACCGCAAGTAATGCCGGTAATGTTCCATCTCCAATACTTGGAGAAATATCCGAGCTTACTGGTTTTTTTAATGAAGGACGAAATACGACAAAGAACTCAAGTCCATCAGAAATAATAAATTTAAATCCTGGAGGAGTGAGATTTACAGAGCAATTAGTAAATCCAAACGTTGTAAATCTCTACACAGACAGAACATTTTTTAAAAGACCATATCTTTTTTCAAAAAATAATGGATTGATTATTTCTATTTCTAAACATGCGCCATGCCCAAATCAAAACATTCTTTCTTCCACAATATCTGATGGTAAAAGATATGTCAATAGTTCTATAACATCAACCAAAGCACATGATATAAAAATACCAACTGGAGTAATGAGGATTACATTATATGGTTCTCAACTAAAAACAGATGTTGGTGAATTTCACGATACTTTAAATCAAAATCTAAATTCAAAGTCAATTAATGAATTTTTTGCAAAAAACAATTCTTTTGATGAATATAGAAGTGTGTATAAAATACAAAATTCTGGCTCATATGTTTCAAGAATATTCTCTGGAAATTTTAATCGCACATCACCATCTCAAACATTTTTTAGTCAATCATCAAGAAGTTATGTTGACGATTTTTCAACAAACACAAATCAAAATATTGGAATGGATTTAAAATCAGATAGATTAACACCAAAGAGAGAATTTAAAAAAAACAATTACGATAATTTTATCTTTGATGAAAACTTATTTATTTTTGATTCGTTATTTCCTGTATCTGATTTTTTTTCAGATACAGCAGAAATAACAATTGCATCCAATTTGTTAAATGAAACATATTCTTTTCCTTATAGTGTAACAAACACTTTAAGTTCAAGCAGATATCTTGGAGAAGAAGACAGGTTTTATAAAAAAATGTCATTAACATCTGGTCCTAACAATAGTGAACTTGTTGACATAAATTATGCACAATCAGGAATTCAAGTACTGGCAAAAAATATTGATAAAGCAAATCATTTTTTGTGTTTTGGAGATGATGATGCTGTAGTAAGTCCTTCAAAAACATTTCATCACGTAGTTGGATTTAGAGAAGAAAACACAGGAAGCTTCCAGGGTTATGGTTCTTTGCCAAGGGGATTTAAATATGGAATGTATTCAAGTCTTTTATCAAGTCCAAAATACGAATTTAGTTCATACTCTTATGGACAAATAAAAGACATGATTGAATACTCAGTTTTAACGAAAGAAGTAAACAAGTCAGGAGAAATAATTAATAATCCAATAAAAGTAAAGTTTGTTGATTATCTTGGCAGAGAAACAGATCCTGAAAAAACTTGGAGCAGTAATTTAAGTTCAGAGTGTACAAGTTCTTTACCATATTTCGATAACGAAATAAGAAATAGAGAATCTGTAATAGACATTACAAGTTTAAATATTTATTCTTTGTTGGAGTAATTTCATGGATGATGGAAGAAAATATAAAAAAACACCATCCGGTGATATTCTAAAAAATATAGAAATAAATGACACCGATATAGGTACAAAAGAACGCCCAAAAGACCTCACTATTTGGGGAAACATATTTCTTAAAGGAAGCGCAAGCGGATCTTTTCCAGGTGGCAGTGGCGGAAGTGGAAGCGTTGGACCTGCAGGTCCAACGGGGCCAGCCGGCCCAACAGGACCACAGGGACCACAAGGAATTCAGGGACCAGCGGGACCCGCAGGGCCTTCAGGATCTATTGGAGCAACCGGCCCGGCCGGGCCGACAGGTTCGATGGGTCCCGCTGGTCCCTCTGGTTCTGTTGGGCCGGCCGGGCCAACGGGTTCTCAAGGTCCAATAGGTCCCGCTGGTCCCTCTGGCTCACAAGGTCCACAGGGAATTCAGGGTTTAACAGGACCAGCAGGGCCAACAGGCTCTACAGGACCAGCAGGACCTTCAGGTTCCTCTGGTACATCTATATTTGTCCCTGTTGAAAGTTACATATTGCAAAGTCCATACGTTATTTCTGCAGGAATGTTTGAAAGAGTTGGTGCAAAAAGAATAAATGCTTCTTTGTATCCAACTTCTTCTAGCGGGCTTTTTCTTAGAGCAGATTTAAATGTTTTAATAGAGAGTCCAACAAGTAATTCTAGCAGTATTCAATTAAGGTGCGTAGAAGACTCTGCGACACTTGCTTCTTTCAATGATTCTGCTATTATGACAAGAAATGTTCCACATGAACTAAGCATTCAATTAACACTTTCTAGTGCTGCCGGATATTTAAGAAACGATAGTGCTAAAAATTACGAATTGTATGTATCAAATGAAACAGGTTTTAATTCTATAATAACATCTGCTGTTGTTAAATTTTCATATTATAATGCCTCAGATCCAACAAGTCTGCCTCTTTCTGGATTTTTTTTAGGAGAAGACTTTAGCATTTCTACAGGAAATTGGGCGGGTAGAGGAAGTGCTGGAAATTCAGGATTACTTTCGTATACATATTATACGCCAGGTGGCATACCAGCAACAGATACAACAACAACTGGAAAAGTTGTTCCAAGAGTCGGAACAACTTCTGTAGCACAAGGTTTTTACACTGCTGCAATGAGTGATTTTTTCGGTACAACTGCAGCAACACTTGTA
>Ga0222712_10003020_pt1 | contig 18721 bp, 28 predicted proteins | sample C33_657DmetaG_FD_165043 | JGI IMG/M metagenome (GOLD analysis project Ga0222712, IMG submission 165043) | Estuarine water microbial communities from San Francisco Bay, California, United States - C33_657D | ecosystem: Environmental > Aquatic > Marine > Unclassified | place: USA: California... | reverse complement strand
TACAGATCTCTCTCCGATCGCATAAATTTGGCCCTAGATGACTACTTCAAAGAATCCAAAGAAAAAAAAAGTTATCCGAAAAAATCTAAAAGTATCTACACAAATAAAGACAAAACCAAAGAAAATTACTCACGATATTTACGGCTCCAATACGGTCGCGATCGAAGTTTTAATCGAAGCGCTTTATTCTTTAGGCCGGCTAGAAAAGGTCGACTCGGCTCGCGTCGAGATATGCCGGCTACTAGCTCGCGCCGTAGACGAGAATCCCGAAAACGCGAATTTATGGCGGCAGTATCGAGAATCCGAAAACGTGCTACGGATCATAGGCGCTAAAGATGTCGAGGACTTTAACTCCGTTATCGCTGGAATCTGGAGCGAGTCCACGTTACGCGACTCGACGGAATCCTAAACGTAAAACGCGCGGAGCAGAATTAGCGGCGATCGCCGGACGGCTCGGTACTCCGTTAATGGCGTGGCAGAGACTCGTCGCCGACGTCGGGCTAGAACTATTAGACGACGATATAACGCCGGCGTATCGAGAGATCGTTATTACCGTCCCGCGTCAATCCGGAAAGACTTCGCTACTTTTAGCTTGGGAATTGCATAGAGCGCTAACTTGGGGATCTCCGCAAACTATCGCGTACACGGCTCAAACCGGCTTCGACGCTCGGCGGAAACTTATGGACGATCAAGTACCAGCGTTAACTAATTCAAGTCTCGCGCCGACTATTAAACGGATCTACACGGCGAACGGTAACGAAAGCATAATTTTTAGAAACGGATCACGGATACAAGTGCTCCCGTCTACGCCGTCGGCGGGACACGGTAAGACGCTCGCGCTCGCCGTAATAGACGAGGCACGTTTCGATTACGACGGAATCAGAGAAGCCGCACTACTGCCGGCTATGGCCACTAAACGCGACGGACAAATTCTCATAGTTTCTACCGCTGGTACTGCCGAGTCTATGTATTTTAGAAACAAAGTAAACACCGGACGAGAGACCGTAAAAAATGCCGAGCTTGGCGGAATTGCTTACTTCGAATACTCCGCCGACCCGGACGACGATCCTTACGACCCGGCTACTTGGGCTAAATGTATGCCCGCTCTAAATTTAACTATCGACAAGTCGGCTATTACTCACGCTCTAAAAACTATGACGCTTACCGACTTTCAACGAAGCTATCTAAATACGTGGACTACTCAAGACGATCGTCTGATACCCGATAAAGTTTGGTTTCAATGTTGCTCGGCGAAAGTCGCGCCTATGGGACGGCTATCTTTCGGTCTAGATGTCGCTTTAGATCGGTCTTGCGCGTCGATAGTTGTCGCCGACGAACAAGGCCGGATAGAAGTTATCGACACGCGTCCCGGCGTTTCTTGGGTATCGCAAAGATGTCTAGAAATTGCTCGACGCTGGAAAGCTCCGATAATTGTCGACGGCTATAGTCCAGCTGGAGCGCTTGTCGAGCCTTTACAGAATCTCGGCGTAAACGTCGTGAAGTACAAAACTCAAGAAGTGATAGCGGCCTGTAATCTTTTATACGACGCGATCCTAGACCGTAACGTAAAAGTTAAAACGTCCAGCAAACTAGACGACGCAATACTTAACGCTAAGAAGCGGCAAGTCGGCCAATCGTGGCTATGGGCGCGAGTAACTTTAGACGCCGATCTGACGCCGCTCTACGGCGCTACTCTCGCGTGGCACCATAGCGTCCACCGCAAAATCGAGACTAAACCTAGATCGTTAATTTTCTAGCGTGTCTATGCTAGATTAAATAAAATAATGGCACTATTCGAGCGTCTAAAACTTAAAAAACGTCAAGCTATGCCCTACGGAAACCCTAATAGTTTCGTAGATTCTCTCGGCCGTGTATCGCGTTACTACAATAACGTCTACGCGGGAACTTTCGTAGATGAAACTACGACGCTATCTATTCCCGGATTATGGCGCGGAATAACTTTAATCTCTGACACGATAGGCGCTCTACCAATACACGCCTACAGGGGCGACACTCGACTAGAACCTACTCCGCCGATCTTAGAGCGCCCATACCCGAACGAAACAAGAATAGAAACACTATGCGCTATGGCGGCCGCGTTACTGATACACGGAAACTATATAGCTATCTTAGGAGATATCGGAGTAAACGGATACTCGGACTCGATCTACCCTGTATCACCTACACGCGTACACGTCGAGCGAGTCGCCGGAGTTTTAACTTACAAAATTAACGAACAAGTTTACGACGCTTCAAAAATAATGCATATAAAAAATTTTACGCTTCCCGGCCAGATCGTCGGAGTAGGTATCGTCGGCGCTCAACGTCAAGGAATCGGCTCCGCGTTAGCTATGCAAGAATACGCCGCTAAATACTTTGACGGCGGAGCACAACCGACCGGAATTCTTTACAGCGATAACGCCGACCTATCACAAGATGAAGCCGATATGTTAAAAGCCGTTTGGATGAGACACTACGGCGGAACTTCACGCGAGCCCGCAGTATTAAACGCGTCAACAAAATTCCAGCAACTATCAGATAACGCGAAAGATAGCCAGCTCGTCGAGTCGCGACAATTCTCGCTCACAGAAATCGCTAATATGCTCGGCCTACCCGGCTACTATCTCGGCGCTCCGAATTCGTCGCGCACCTACTCGAACGTCGAGCAAGAGCAACTACAATTTTTACGCGGAATCACTCCACTAATAACGCGCATAGAGTCCGCTTTTACTGATCTAATTCCGCGCGGACAATACGCAAAATTTAACACCGACGCGCTACTACGCTCGGACACGCTTACTAGATATCAAGCTCACCAGATCGCACTATCGGCCGGCTTCTTAACCGTCGACGAAATTAGAGCAGACTTCGAGAACCGTCCGCCGCTCGGAGAACCCGAAACGGTAAACGCCGACGATACACAAATAGACGATAATAACGATCTAGGCTTAATCGTATGACGCTCTACCGATACACAAATAGACGATAATAACGATCGAGGTTTAATCGTATGACGCTAGAAACTAGAGAATATGAAAGCGAGCTCGAAGTACGAGCCGACGGAGACGGCCGGACGATATGCGGAATATGTGTACCGTATGACGTCGAGACAAGAATTCACGCTGGACTAGTCGAAGTATTTAGACTCGGCGCTTTCGACGCGGTAACTCGCGCCGCTCACCGGGTAAAACTTTTACAAGGCCACGATACTAAAAAAATGCCGTTAGGAAAAGCGACAATACTTAAAGAGGATAGTCGCGGACTCTACGGAGAATTCAAAGTATCTAAAACGGACGCCGGAGATCAAGCGCTCGAACTCGTCCGCGACGGCGTACTTACGAATCTAAGTATCGGATTCCAGAGCTTAAAGGATCGTAAAACGACTAGCGGAATCGTTGAAAGAATTAAAGCACACTTGGCGGAAGTATCTTTAGTAACTTTCGGCGCTTACGGAGACTCGGCCGCCGTATCGGCATTAAGACAAGTAGTCGATAAACCGAACTTAGCGGAGCTGGAAAACCTTTTAGCAAAACTCCGAAAATAATTTAATGCCATACTCGATAGAAACAAATAACGAAGCTTGCTTGAACGGATACGCGGTAGTTAAAGACTCCGACGGGACACTAATCTACTGCCACAAAACTAGACGCGAAGCCGTCGCACAAATAGCGGCGCTAAATATAAACGAAAACTATAGAGCGTTACCAAATAATTACCGTCCAGCTTCGAGCGATAACGTACCCGCCGGCCGTAGGTGCGGAAATTGCTCGTACTATGCGGCTAACTATTGCTCGTTATGGGACGCTCAAGTAATGGCTAGCTATTACTGTAATAAATGGCAAGGAAGCGACGAAAGTCGCGCGGAAAGTTTTACACCGACTCAAGAAATGAGAGCGGAAGCGCGTCGAGGTCTAGAGTGGCGTCGAGCTTTCGGACGTGGCGGAACCGAAATAGGCGTAGCTCGCGCTCGCGACATTATTAACGGGAATCTTTCGTACTCAACCGTTTTACGTATGAGATCTTTTTTAGCTCGGCACGAAGTAGATAAAAAAGGACAAGGCTTCACACCTAGCGAAGCCGGCTATCCGTCGGCTGGTCGTATCGCGTGGGCTTTATGGGGCGGCGATCCGGCTCAAGTATGGGCTAAAAATATCGTCGAGCAAGCCGTAAAAGAATAGCTAAACAGTATCCTTGCTTTTCGTACACGCTCCGACTAACCTAAATTTTACGACACCTCGCCTATATCTTTTACGCACCTCGCAACTAGCGACACCCGTAAAGACAAAGTAAGACACCTCGCGGAGACACAAAACTATCAAAGGATAAAAACCCGTGAACACTTTTCTAAACCAGCTTTCAGATAAACGAACACAAAAAATGGAACTTATCGACGCGACACTTACTCGCGCCGCCGACGAGGATCGCGACATTAGCGACGTCGAGGACTTGAACGTAAAAGCGTTAGCTCTCGAAATTGAAAAACTCGACGCACGAATTCAACAAGTCGCCGAAATTGAGACACGAAAACAAGCCGCGACGGAACTCGCAAAACGTGTCGAAGTTTCAACACCGGAAACCCGCGACGCGGGCGGCTGGAAAGTTACCAGCGAGGAACCGACTTATCACGCTCGCGGAGCTAACTCGTTTCTTTCGGACGCGATTACTTCAGAGTTTAATAACAATTACGAAGCGGCCGAACGTATTAACCGCTATAACCGTGAGATCGTTTTACAAAAGCGCGACGTAGGTACAGCCGCTTTCGCCGGTCTCGTAGTCCCGCAATACTTGATAGATCTCTACGCTAATCTTGCTCGCGCTGGACGTCCTGTAGCGAATATCTGCCGTAAGCACGTACTCCCCGCTCAAGGTATGTCCGTGAATATCTCTAAGGTAACGACCGGAACAGCCGTAGGTTATCAAGCGGCCGAAAACGATACAGCGACAGAAACAAATATCGACGACACACTTTTGACCGTAAACGTAAACACGATCTCCGGTATGCAAGACGTATCGAAGCAAGCGATTTTACGCGGAGCGAATATCGAGGACGTCGTACTATCGGATCTTATTAGTGCTTATAACACTAAACTTGATTACGGTATCTTGAACGGCTCCGGCTCATCGGGAGAACCTACGGGACTTAACACGGCTTTAACGGCCGTCGTTACGTACACGGACGCGAGCCCAACAGTTAAGGAACTTTATCCTAAAATTGTTGACGCTATCCAGCGCGTACAGTCGGCAGTATTCGCCGGCCCTAGCCATATCATTATGCACCCGCGCCGACTTGGCTTCTTGCTCGCCGGCGTAGACGATCAAGGTCGACCGCTGGTAGTGCCTAACGCCAACGGCCCTATGAACGCGACCGGTACGTTTAGCGGTCTCGGCTACGGACAAAGCGGACAGTACTCGATGCTCGGTCTACCGATTATCACGGACGCGAACGTAACAATTACGAACGGATCCGGAGCTAACGAGGATCTTATCTACGTAGTTAGCGCCGACGAGCTTCACCTATGGGAAGCTCCAGATACTCCTAGCTATGTACGTTTCGAGCAACCGGACGGAAAAGTAGCGATCCGAATAGTCTTATTCGGCTTTAGCGCTTTCACGGCCGCAAGACGTCCGCTCGCTGGTGCTATTATCGGCGGAACCGGACTTGTAACGCCTAGCTTCTAGATCGTTTCTCTCCGAGAGTCTTACTCCTTGTCAATCTCTCGGAGAGATATCTAGAATACTTTTATGACTTTTAACTTCGAGAACTATAAATTTTCTTTGCTAATTGAACGCGCCGCGTATGTGGTTAGAAATATGCCGGAGCGCGTAAAATTAGTAGACAAAGAGCTTGCACGTCTTGACGGCTTGCTTTCGACGAAGCACTCTCGGCCGCTCGACGTGCAAGTTATCTCGAGGGAAACAGAATCGAAAACGGAAGCGATAGCGCCGATAACAAGTAAACGAAAGCCGACTAAAAGAAAAGAAAACTAATGTCGATATCTAACGGATATACGACGGTCGCTACTTTTCAAAGTTATACGGGTATGTCGTCCGTTACTGCCGACGAGACAGTAAACATAGAAAAGGCTATAGAGTCCGCTTCAAGATCTATAGACCGTATGACTAATCGCCGTTTTTATGCGGACTCCAGCGCGACCGCTCGACAATATCGGGCTACCGACTTTTACCGGCTTTTCGTCGACGATATCTCTACGACGACCAATCTAATAGTTAAAACCGATAGCGGCGGAGACTCAACTTTTGAAACTACTTTAACTATTAACACCGATTTTATTTTAGATCCGTTGAACGCCGCACAATTAGAGCGGCCTTATACGATAATTACGCTCGTAGGCGCGAAGCTATTCCCGTCTCCCGTTAATCTCCGTCCGGGAATCGAAGTAACGGCTAAATTCGGCTGGTATAACGGCGTCCCGCCGGACGACATAGAGGTAGCTTGCTTAATCTTGTCTACTGATCTCGTTAAACGCGCTTCGAGTGTAGGCGGCGTAGTCGGTCTATCGGAGCTCGGCGCAATCCGTATGAGTCCACTAGGTCGAGACGTTCAAGCTATGGTACGGCCGTACCGTCGCGAAGTTTTAGCGTGATCCCGTCCGACGTTAGAGACGGAATTAAAACGGCGGTAAACATTACAGGGCTACGCGTCTACGACACGATCCCCGACGGCTTAGTTCCGCCGGCGCTGGTAATCGGCCAGATCTCTATTACGTGGGACTACGTGCTTTCAACAAGTCTCGACACCGGGACTATAGACCTAATCCTAATTACCGGCCGTATGAGTGATCGAGCCGCACAAGACTATCTAGATAGTTTTCTAGTCGCGACCGGATCTAATTCTATTAAAGCAAAATTAGACGCCGCTCGTACTCTGCCTAAAGACTCTGTAGCGACGGTATCTAATTCGTTATGTGTATCGGCTACGCCGATCTCCGTTAGCGTTAGCGGCGTCGAAATGCTCGCCTACCGATACTCAATAGAACTATGGGGATAAATGACTAAATATAAAGTAATCGCTTCAAACCTTAAAGGCTTAAACGTCGGCGACATTATTAACGACGACGATCTAAACCGGCTAGGAATCGACGCTACGAAACGTCTCGCTAGTCAACACTTACAACTAGTACAAGATGACACTAAACCAGCGCGGAAGTATGCTAAAACTATTAACGACGAAACGGAGATATAAAAAATGGCTACAGTTACTCAACTAGGAAAAGCTACGACTTTTACGGTCGGCGGTACAGACTTTAACGACCAGCTTCGAAGCTTGTCAATGACGCGCACACTCCCGGCTCTAGACGCGACTACTCTCGCTTCGACGTCCGTAGATAATGTCGCCGGCCTCGAAAACTCGGAGACGACTTTTACACTTTTAGGAAGCTTCCTAACTACTGAGGCTATTCAATTCGCTTTCGGCGACGTCGGAACTACTTCCGTAATCGTTTACGAGCCTTTAGCGGCCGCTCCCGGCGCGAGCTCGCCTAAGTACACGCATACAGGCGGCTTCCTCTCCAGCGTCCCGCTGGTAATCGCGGTCGGCGAATTAGTTGAAATTACGTTAACTTACACCGGCGGCGCAATAGTTCAAGCCGTCGCGTAATGCTACGGATCCGGCTAAACGTCGAACGCCGAGACGGAACAATACAAGAGCTTCCCGTATATCCGCCGGCGATAATTGCTTTTGAGCGTTTCGCAAAAATGGGAATATCTACAGCGTTTTCTACGACAGATATAAAAATGGAACATCTTTATTATTTGGCGTGGCTCGCCGATCGTGATAACGGTAACGTCGTTAAACCTTTCGACGAGTGGACTAAAACGGTCGCCGACGTGGAGATAACTAACGACCCAAAAGTTTAACGCGAGGCTCGTTTCAAGAATATATAGCCGAGCTCGCGATAGAGACAGGGATCGCGCCTAACGATCTGATAGATACGCCGCCGGATATTCTAGATCTAATGTACGAGGGACTCGTTAGACGTAGCAAAGAATCGAAACGGAGATAGAACTTATGGCTTCCGGGACTTTCGGCTTTCGAGCTAATCCGCGCGACGCTATAAAAGTAGAGGGACTATCTAAAGTACAGCGCGATTTACGCAAGCTCTCTACTGACGCGCTCGATCTCAATAAAACAGAATTTTTAGAAACTAATAAACAAGTCGCCGAAATAGTTATAAACGAAACTAAAAAATATGTCCCGGTACTTAGCGGAGCTTTAGCGGCTTCTTTAAGAAACGCGTCTACAAAGAAAAGCGCTAAAGTACGCGGCGGCTCGGCGGCCGTACCGTATGCCGGCCCGATTCACTTTGGCTGGCCGTCTCGAAGTATTAGACCTAATCCTTTTATTTACGACGCGATAGATAGCCGTCGCGACGAAGTAAGAGACCGCTACGAAAACCTAGTAGAGAAACTTATAAAGAAGTATGATCTTGACTAATGGCTAAACCGATTACCGTTTCTATTACCGGTAACGCCGGACCGCTAAAAAAAGCGGTAGGCGACGCCGAAAATTCTTTAGACCGTCTTTCGGGCGCGTTTAAGAAAGTCGCCGCCGTTACCGCCGTCGGCGTAGGCGCTATCGCGGCCGGTATCGGCTTCGCCGTTAAAGCGGCGGCAGAGGATCAAAAAGCTTTCGAGTTATTGTCTCAGACTCTAAAAAATAATACAAGCGCGACTACGGAGCAGATCGCCGCTATAGATAAACAGATAGGAGCTATGTCGATACAAGTCGGCATAGCCGACGACCAGCTACGACCCGCTTTCGCTAATCTTGCGCGAGCGACGGGAGACGTAACACTTTCACAAGAGCTTTTAACGCTTGCCACCAATGACAGTAGCGCCACCGGGAAAGATTTAGAGACCGTTTCAATAGCTCTCGCTAAAGGGTACGCGGGACAAATGGGAGCACTACAAAAGCTCGGCGTCCCGCTCGACGAAAACATAATAAAAACTAAAGACTTCGACGGAGCAGTATTAGCACTATCGGCAACTTTCGCCGGCTCCGCCGACGTCGCCGCTAACACTTTCGCCGGAAAAGTAATTCGACTAAAAATTGCTTTCGGCGAAACGGTCGAACAAGTAGGAAGTTTTTTAATCCCGATCTTTACCGAATTAGCCGACGTTTTTCTTACCAAAGTAGTCCCGATCGTTTCAGATCTCGCCGATAGAGTCGGGCCTTTTCTTACTGACGCTTTAACAAAGACCGGTAACTTTATTAGAGAAGTTTTAGTACCAGCTTTTACGGCTTACTTGTTACCGATAATAGAAAAGGTATCAAAGTTTTTTACAGAAAATTTAATACCAGCGTTTCAAGCGTTTAGCGCTTTCATTACCGATACTTTAGTACCGATTTTAGTTACAATTTTTACGCCGATCTTTGACGGACTCGGCAGAATCTTTGAGATCGTAACTACTAAAGTAAACGAGAATAGAGAAACTTTTATAAAACTATCAAAATTTTTTAACGAGCTATTTATACTCATTAAAGAAAAGATCGCTCCCGTAGTCGGCGTAATCTTAAAAGTAGCTTTCGAGATATTAGCTAAAGCAATAGGGCCAGCTATCGATATCGTTTTCAAATTTATAGACGCTTTCGCAAGTATCGGAACTTTTCTAGTAAAGGTCGCTAACTCTGTACTCGGCACTATCGAAGCTATGGTAAACGGAATAATCTCAGGCGTTAACCTTGCGATAAGTGTCCTAAATAAATTACCCGGTATAGATATCGGAAGCGCTGGATCTATCTCAATCGCTCTACCGACGATTACAGCACCTACAGCACCTACAGCGACGAGCGGCGGCTTCAATCCGATTAACGCCGACCGTATCGCGTCGCCGGCGTTTATCGGTACGTCTCCCGGTCTCACTCTGCCGGAGCTACCAGCGTCGAGCGGCGGATCAAGTGGCGGCGGAAGTAAAGTCGGCGGTCTCACTCCAGCCGAAAAGGCCGCTATAAACGCCGGGAATAGTGGCGCTCCGGTCTCGTCGTCGTTCGCTTACGGTAACGCGGAAAGAATTAGCGATATGCTCGCCGCACGAGAAAACGCGGCTCCGACCGTAAATATCACCGTTAACACCGTTACAGCCGACTCCGAGCTTCCTAACCTTATAGTTGAGAGTCTCCAGCGCTACAACCTTATTAGCGGTCCTCTAGATATACAGATAGCCGTATAAATGGCGACGATCGTAACCGGCGGAAGCTACGTCTTAGAGATGGATATAGGATTTTCGGACGGCTTCACGCTCGACGACGTACAGCAAGGCGTACTAGATAATACGACTTACGTTTTAGACGGCGTAGATCAGTACGCGGAGATCACTACACAAATAAAAACTATTAGAGCGTTTCGCGGCAAGAAAACGGTAACCGACTCGATAGCTCCCGGCGTTATGACTATTCAAGCGATCGACGCCGGACGCGCTTTCGATCCGTTCAACGAAGCTTCAATCTATTACAACACTACGGACGACACTCCCGGACTTTCACCGCTTCGACAAATACGGCTATCACGTAACGGCGACTATATTTTTAAGGGACGCGTAGTCGACTTTAGTTACGACTACGGGACGGCTTTTACTAAAAACTTGCCGACCGTTACGATCACTTGTGCGGACGATTTATTTTTATTATCTAATACTTTTCTTGAAGCGTTTACGCCGTCCGTCGAGCTTTCGTCGGCTCGCGTTACAACTATTTTAGATCTCCCCGAAGTCGCCTATCCAGCGACGACTAGAGATATTGCTACAGGATCTACAACACTCGGCGCCTACCCGGTAAGCGAGGGAACAAGCGTCTTAGGATATTTAAGATCTATCTCCGACGACGCGGAAGCCGGCCGAGTTTTCGTATCACGAACGGGAGACCTTACTTACGACGCTCGTATAGGGAACACTCTCGCCGGCGCGACCGTAATCTTTTCGGACGCTGGAGTAGATACGCCGTACAGCGGACTCTCTATCGACTACTCGACGGATCAAGTAATAAATAGAGCGACGGTCGAGCGTGTAGGCGGCACAGCTCAGACGGACACGGACGCCGCTTCGATAACGCTCTACCAGATACAAGCCGTCTCGATTACAGGAAGCTTGCTATCGAGCGACGCGCAAGCGCTGGAGCTCGCGACATATCTTTTATCGGGGACTCCCGATCCGCGTTTCTCTGACGTTTTAGTAAACTTCGCAAGCCTTACGACTCCACAAAAAAACGCGGTCGCTTTACTTGAAATTGGCGACACGGTACAGATAACGCGAAGTTTCTCTAGCGGCTCGCCGGCTTCAATCACGGCCGAGCTAGCAGTAGAGGGAATCGAGCATACGATCGACCCGTTTAGCGGCCACAAAATGAGAATATACACGTCGCCTACTTCGCTCGTTTACAATTTACTTTTAGACGACGCCGTCTACGGTACCCTAGATTCCTCTAACGTGCTGGGCGCTTAGGATATGATTTAATTATGGCAGTACGCGAAGCGTTTACTATTGGACAAGTTTTAACAGCGGCGGAATTAACGAACGTCGCTACGGCGATGATCGCTATTAACGCGCAAACCGGGACGACTTACACCACAGTATTACTCGACGACGGGAAAATTATTACACTTGATAACGCCGCAAGTATTACGGCGACTATACCGCCGAACTCAAGCGTCGCTTACGGAATCGGAACACAGCTAAATTTTTTAGCGCTCGGAGCCGGCGTCGTAACAATAACGGCCGGCGCCGGAGTTACGATCCGCTCGGACGGATCAAAATTGAAACTAAATGCACAGTACGCCGTCGCGACGGTTCTAAAAATTGCGTCCGATACGTGGGTAGCCGTCGGCAATTTGAAAGCATAAATAATGCAACTACTTAGCGCTTCACACGCCGGCGCACCGTTTACTCAATATATAGTTTTCACTTCGTCGGGTACTTTAACGGTTACAAGTGGTGGCACCGTGTCAATCTGTACTATTGGTGGCGGTGGCGGCGGCGGCTTCGATTTGGCCGGCGGTGGCGCTGGTGCCGAACTTGATCTATTCGCAAACTTTACAATTACGCAAAATTTGACAGTTACTATCGGTGGAAGTGGCGCGGTTGCGCCTAACGCGTCAACTAAAGGTACAAGCGGCGGAACGTCTACCGTCGTTGAAAATGTAACTACGCTTCAAAGTGCCTTAGGCGGTGGCGGCGGTGGATCAGGTGGCTCGACGGGCGGTCTTACCGGTGGATCCGGCGGCGGCGAGGGCGGAACCGGCGGCGGCGGCGGTCCCGGCGGTGCTTCAGGCTCAAATACTTTCGCCGGCGGGACCGCTAACGCTAACGGCGCTGGTTATATCGGCGGCGGCGGCGGCGGCGCAACCGCCGTCGGCGCGAACGGCTCGACTACCGGTAACGGCGGTCAAGGTTACGCTTTGTCAACTATTGACGCTAATTTAACTTCCGCAAACTTTCCGACGACCCTCACAGGATTGACTTATATATCGTCCGGTGGCGGCGGCGGCGCTTACGCCGTGATAGCCGCGCCGCAAGGCGGAACAAATGCCGGTAACGGCGGTCAATGGCTACCAAGTCAAGTAAACGCGACATCTCCAACTTCTTACGGATGTGGCGGCGGCGGCGGCCAATTAAATATAGGCGGCACATCAGGATTCGCGGGAGCGGTAATAATTAAATTCACTTCCGCAAGCGGCGTCAGTGCTTCCGGCGGCCAAGAGACCGTAAACGTTCTTTTATGAACTACGCAGAAATAATAAACGGAATTGTTATAAACGTTATAAACGCGGACGCAGATTTTATTGCTACACAAAGCGAAAAAACTTATATCCTTTGCACTAATGGCGGAATCGGCTACACCTACGACGAAGTAAACAAAGTATTTATAGCGCCTAAGCCTTATCCGTCGTGGACGTTAGATAATAGTTTTAATTGGATCGCGCCTACTCCGTACCCGACCGACGGAAAGCTTCACGTATGGGACGAAACTAAAACCGTATGGGTATTAGCAAATTAAAAACTTTAATACTTTTACCGTCTTTCGTTTTAGCGTTATATCCGATACAAGTAAACGCGGAGCCGATACCCGGCCTAAAAATTACGGTCTACGACAATTTTACCGGCTATCAAAACTTTTATAATAACGCGCCACCGTTACCGCCGACTAGTCGAATATGTTTAGAAACGATCTACGCAAGGATCGCGCATAACTTTGACACTAGTCCGATATGCGATATTTACGACGACTTCGTAACAAAAGCCGACGGCTATATAACGGCTCCAGAGACGCGCGACATAACGCTTTACTTTCACGGCGACGACGGAGTAAAACTATATTTAGATGACGTTTTAGTGGTTGACGCTTGGTACGACTCCGGTAACGCTGGAGCGATCTTTACTATTCCGTTTACTGCCGGAATATCTAAAAAACTTGTCGCGTGGCATTATGAAAACGGCGGTAACGCTTTCGTCCGTTTAGATTACAGAGACTCAAATAATAGTTTTAATCCCGTCCCGGATAGCTGGTACACGACGGAAGCTCGTCCGGCGCCGACCACGACCACGACAACTACCAGCACCACGAGCACCACGACGACAACGACTAGCACTACAACTATTCCGGAAACGACGACAACTACGACTAGCACTACAACTACGACTAGCACTACGACGGCCACTACGTCGACGATCGCGCCGGCTCGAATAGATCCCGTCCCGATTATCGTTATTCCGCTCCCGGAGCCGACGACAACTACCAGCACTACGACGACAACTACAGAACCGCCGACTACGACCAGCACGAGCACTACGGAGCCGGCCACTACGTCGACAAGCTCTACAACTACTACAACTATTACGCCGTCTACAAGCTCTACTAAAGCTCCAGCGACTACTACAACAAGTACGCCGTCTACAAGCTCTACGACCGTCTTACAGCCGTCTACAAGCGTTTTAGAGCCGTCTACGACCGTACAGCTACCGACGACAAGCGTCGAAGTTTTAGCACCCGTTAAAGCGCTCACCGTCGCCGGCTTTGAGGAACCTGTAACTAGCGAAAGTTTAGAAACAAAAGACGCGAGCTATGTCGAGCAAACTTTCGAAGCTATAGCCGACCTTGATCTAACTCCGACGGAAACGGCCGCACTAATCGAGATAGTAGAAAACGCGTCGCCGAAAGTTAAAGCAATCTTTGAAACTAAAATAAATGTCTATAGCGGAAGCTTCGACGAGTATCACCCGGCCGGCCAAAATACGACGGTAAAGCAACGTCGAGCGCTTATCGCCGCGAGTGGCATACTTTCCGGCGTGTCTATGGCAAACTTAGCAAGTGGATCTAAACGGAGAAATTAAAACGCTTAGCTGGACGCTTGCGGCGACGGCTATAACTTTGTGGACTCTCTCAGGATCGACACGTAAAGCCGGGATAGTAATTACTGTAATAACTCTAATAGTTTATTTATTGGCCACAATTTTACAAAAGGACAAATAAAAAATGAATCAGACATACGACCAGAGCGCTAAAGGCGGAATTTTAGGAATTATTACCTATCTCGCTATGAAGTACGAAGTAGATCCAACTTTGATAGCTATGTCGCTTCCGTTTCTTTCGGCGATACTCGCTTACGCTTCAACAAAGATAGGCGACCCGGCTATAGCTAGTTTCGTCGGACGCTCCGCGAAAGACGGTAAGCCGTTAAATAACGGTAAATAAAAAATGAAATATACAGGCTTCGACGGAAACGTAAAAGCTCGACGTCCAGCTATGGACGCTTGGGTAAAAAACGCGTTAGCCGGAAGCGGCCTAAAAAATTTGGGTACTTGGGTAATCCGGGAGCAGAGATCTAACGGCGCCGTAAATCACGCCGGCATACCGTCGGTACACGGAACCGGACGAGCGGTCGATATCGGCTTTAGTGGAATAGTTGACGGTCGCGCAAAATGTGAACAACTACTTGAAGTCTTAACTAAAAACTTTGAGACTCTCGGCGTCGAAATGATCCTTGACTACTATCCGAAACCTTTCGGGCGCGGCTGGAGAGTCGATCGCTTAACTTGGCAAACTTACGATAAACCAATTATCGCCGGCGCTCCCGGCGGTAATTGGATACACGTCGAAATCGCGCCGAAACTTTTACAAACAGTACTTTTAGTTAATTCCGCGTGGAGTCTTGTTACCGCTAAAAAAGCAATCACCGAAATTTAGTAACACTTCGAGCCGTTTCGCTTCGAGCGTTTCGCGACTAGCCACAAAAGAAAAAAAAAGAAAAAACCCCCGTCCCGTTGCCTCACCGGGACTACCTAAATCTTTTACTTAATCGCCTCGCGCCGCATTACTGACAGCGCGAACTACCCGCGTTCCCGCGTTTTCACGCCCCGACTAATACGACTTAGTAACGGCCTAAAGTGCTTCCCTCGATTGTGAAGTGAAACTATAACGCGAAAGCCTTAAATTAGCAAGTTTTTAGAGCTTGCATATGTAAGACAAGTCGGCTATATTGTAAGACATAAGGCAAAAGCCTTATACAAACAAAGGGGAAGTAATGAAAGAAGTTATTTTGATAAAGCAAATAACTAAAAATCGTCTAAATAATCGAGGCGTTTACGTTCATCGGACACCTACAGCCGAGACAATTAAACGAAAAGGTCGATACGTCCAAACAACTAGATACGCAAAGAGCGCCAAACGATACAAAAGCATAGAAGCCGCAAAACAAGAGATACTAAATTTTAATCAATTTAATTTTCTTACTTCGTGGGAAGTCGTCGTAGTAAATATAGAGACGGCGCTTACTCCAGCGACCGTATGAAACAAAACGAAAAGATTACGCTTCGAGTCAATAACAAAATAAAGCGCCAGCTGGAATATAAAGCAATAAAACAAAATATAACGGTCGGCGCTCTAATTAGGAAATATATAGATCTAGGTCTTAAAGAGGGTATCTAATGGTAATAATCAAAGCCGCCGCCGGCTCGATAATTATTGGCGCTCCCGTACCGAATAAATCTAACTCGTTATGGTACTTAAAACGAATAAATAAAAACGGAATAACGCGTACACCGTATCCAGCTAAAGCTATGAAATTTGACTCGTTAAACGACGCTCGACGAGTAACCGATTACTACGAGAATAGTTTCGGCTTCGTGCTACAAATACTTATAGTTAAACCTTTACCGCGCGAAAGCAACTACGACGGATCTTTACAGCCGAAAAAATTCCAGCTAATAAAAGTTAAAAGCAAACTTGAAAGAGAAGTATCGTTTTACGAACCTACGAAAAGCGGCACGTTATGAAAGTAAAAAAAAATGTCTGTACTTGGAATTTAGCTCCAGCAACAGTAAACGAAATGATCGAGTCTATAAGTCAGTCAATGCAATACGAGGACAAATTCGGAAAGTTACCGGCCGAATTTTCTCAACTATTAACTAGAAAACTTATGTTTGATATATGCCTAAAAATTTTACTCATACAAGGAATCGAAGTAGAAAAATGACACTACAAAACTACGAGACCGTCGCGTCAAGAATTCAAAAGTTTTGGGACGAATACCCGAACGGAAAAATTTTAACGGAGCTGGTAGAAAACGGCGGTAACTATTGGATCTTTAAGGCCACCGTCTACCTAGAGGGAGTAACTAACCCGGTCGCTACCGGACACGCGCACGAAGTAATCGGAGCAAGTCAAATTAACAAGACAAGCGCTCTCGAAGTGTGCGAAACGTCGGCAGTAGGGAGAGCGTTAGCGTTTTTCGGCTATCACGGCTCCGGGATCGCAAGCGTCGAGGAAATTACACGCGCTAAACAAAGACAAGCCGAGCCGGAACAATTCACAGCAATAGCTAAAAAAGACTTCCCGAAAACGGTCGCCGTAATAAACGTGAAACGCTACGAAAATTTGATAGCAGAAACTAAAACAATAACCGAACTAATGAAAGCGGCCGAAACGATCGCTAAGGACTCAGAGCTACAGGATTCACAAAAGGACATACTCCGCGAAGTATGGGCTAAACGCCGAGCCGCAATACAAGACGGAGATACGCCACTATGACACCGAACGAGCTCGCTATCAGAATCTTTATAGCCGTTATCGCGTTTCTAGCTTTAATAACTTACTTCACCAAAGGCAACAAATGACAAGCGACAACTACGACGACGAACAGATAAGCGCCACGTTTTTAGAACTAATGAAATTCGCCGGCGCTAGCGATCAAGTAACAATAAACGACGCGCTTTATCAAGCCGTCGACGGACTACTAAGGAAAGTTTTACAAAATAAAGTCGAGCTAGACATCTTGCGGGACGAATGTAAAACGCTTTTCTTAAATCTGACTGAGGATCTACTACAACTACAAACCGACATAGCGGCACTAATAGACGTCGTAACTCAAGCCGGAGCCGACTTCCATAAAGTAAGAATCGAGTTAGAGGATCACTACAGAAAATGCGCTTTATATACGCTGGAGCAACAATCGCAAGCCTATATAGATAAAACTCAAGGCTACTAATGAACACCGAAAACCTCGCTTTAATCTTTGACGCGAGTAGACTTGCTCGTACTACCGACCCGGACACGTCTCACCTAGCCGCCGATACGGCGAGCGTTAGAGGCCCTAACCAAAGGCTCAAAGTATGGGAAGCTATAAAGCACTTAGGCGAAGCTACAGACTACGAAATATCCGAATACCTACAGATCCTAAGATCAAGCGCCGGGAAACGACGACAAGAATTAACGGAACTAGGTCTAGTCGAAGCGACCGGAAAGCGTCGAGTAACCGATACCGGAAGCGCCGCTATTGTCTGGCGTGTCTCGTTACAGCTCTCGCGATCTTGTCCGTTTTAACTCTCACCGCTTCCGCGTCCGCTCCAGCTCCGACCGTACTACCATTAGTTACGGAGAGGCTCGCGCTTAAGATGCTTCCCTCACGCTTTTCAGAGCGCGAGCCGATCCGTACAGACGGCTTCGACCCGGCTCTAATCGTCTACAGACACGGCGATATATCTTGGCTACCCGATCTAGCTTCCCTCGCCGGCTGGCCGCTCGACACTCATAAAGAATTAGGGCGAATAATTTTACGCGAGTCGGGCGCTTGCGAAACACGTATCGGCGGCTCCAGAGTTAAAGGCGGAGACGGTCCGGACTCTTGCGACATAATCGGATACGCCGAACTAACTCACTTGTCAGACGTCGGACTCACTCAATTAAACGGGATCGTATACGACCCTAAGCGGAACCCTAACTCGGCGATATGTCGAGAGCTTCAACTATGCACCCGTGAAAGTTTACGCGACGGTCTAAACAATTTGAAAGCCGCACTAATTTTATATAAGTTAAACAAATTCGAAGCGTGGAACGCGTGTAATTGGGATAAGACTAAATGCCCGAAACAAAAGCAAGACGGAAACTAACCTAAATATATGGCCACTAAACCTAACAAGTACCGCTATAACGATTCACTATGGAAACGTACTCGACTACAGATACTCCAGCGCGACGGCTACAGATGTACGATAGGGCTCCCAAAATGTAAAGGGATCGCTACACAAGTAGACCATATAACACCGCTCGCCTACGGCGGCAACAAGTACGAGCCGACTAATCTCCGCGCGTCTTGCGCGTCGTGTAACTCGACTCGATCTAATATGTTGAGACGAAAACCGTCGCGAGTATGGTAAATTTTAGAAAATATGAAAATAAAAAGCCGATCGTTTTTTTATGAGTGTCTCAGACTGC
>Ga0222712_10003017_pt1 | contig 18735 bp, 32 predicted proteins | sample C33_657DmetaG_FD_165043 | JGI IMG/M metagenome (GOLD analysis project Ga0222712, IMG submission 165043) | Estuarine water microbial communities from San Francisco Bay, California, United States - C33_657D | ecosystem: Environmental > Aquatic > Marine > Unclassified | place: USA: California... | reverse complement strand
TCAAACATTCGGGGTTTTTTCCTTTCTTTCGTAAATCCATTATACTCCCTACCACCGACATTATGGGTAGCCTGGATTTTTGCGCAGAAAAAGCGAGGGCTATGCCCCCACTTCCTCAAATGCTTTTGTGAAAGCGTCCAAGTATTCTTGCTGACTTGGCAACTCTCTAAGTGGAAATGAAACTGTCTTGCCACCATAAACGCTGGTGAACATTTCACTCTGGTAGTTCACAGAATAAATGCCTTCACAGAAAAGTTCATCATTACCAAAATCGCTACTGTCTACAAGCAACACTTCACCAACAGAATAGGCAACAACCATAAGAATGTCTGCCCCTGTATCACGGATTAGGTTTGGATAGAGAACGTCAAAAGATTTGTTGTCGTCAGTTCCAAGATAGTTTGCTTCTGGAAACTTAGAATAAATCTCATTGAGTTCGTCATCACTAACAGCGAAACGGCAACGGCGTAGTCCGTCTTTTACAGGGCTAACCAAGTTGCCATAGTAATCAAGTCTGGTAGTCATCTCTAACCACGCCAACATTCTAACGCCCTGCCCCGAAGGGTAGCCGTCCCATTGTCCGTATTGAGCGACTTTGAGTTCGCCCTGCTCGTCAAATACAGTAATAAGGTGTCTAGTTCCCATTTTATCTCTCTTTCTTTCGTAAGTTTATTATACAGCCAACCACCGACATTTATAGATAGTCCAATAGGTCGCCATCGAAACGCTCTGTTTCTAGTTGGTCTGCTAAGTCCCATACATCTATTTCGCCATTGTGATACATGTCAAATAGTTCCTGAATGTGCTCGTTATCCATGATTTTTCTCCTTGTTTCGTAAATCTATTATACACCTGACCACTGACATTGAAATTTTGCGCAAAAATTCTTCACACTATTGCATGAAGAAAATAATTAGCAGCAAGACCAGGACTGTAACAATTACCCAAACAATCATTTTTTACTCGCAGAGAATAGAATGTCATTGCGAGCAAACACACATTGAGAGCAAACTACACAGGCAGAACCCTTTTCACTAATCAGCGGTAGTTTCTTGTTATTTTCAGGGCAAGGCACAGCAGACTTATCTTGCTGTTCAGCAAAATCTTTTTTGCCAGTCGCAAAGTCTTTAGCAAGATACGCTAACTTTACGCCATACTTTTTCTTTAGTTCCCACGCTAGTTTAGTATTGGCACTATCGGCAGAGAAGTAGAGAGCAAGATTAGGCAAGTCAATCAGCAACGGAATAGCAAAGTCGCTTCGGGTATAAACCCAAAACTGAACATCGTGGTGCTTGAAGATTACAACACGCCACGCCATAGCATAAGTTTCATTGAAGAAGTCGCCGTCCCAGTGAATACGGAATAACTTTTCAGCATTACGCTTATCGCAATCAGCAACAAAGTCGGTAATCATTTCGTCAATCAAGTCAATCATTTCGTCAAGGGTAGCATTGACTAGTTGCTCATAGTTAGAAGTGATAACCTCTCTAACGCCCTTGAATACTTTTTCTAACTTACCAGCGTAGCAAATAGTTTCGCATACACTAGTAGCCCCAGGGCAGGAGAAGGCTTTACCAGAAGGCAAGCCGAAGGTATTAGCGATTAGCGGTTGCTTACCACCTTTATTTACTAGGTTAGCAACCTTGCGGTCTTTAGAGCGAATGAGCATAGTTATCTTTCTTTTCAGGGGTAATACTATTATACTCGTAACCACCGACATTTAAGGGTAGCGACACACAAAATTTTGCGCAAAAATTGCCAGGCTATGAGCCTAACAATTCTAATGCTTTAGAGTGTTCGTCTATGTCCCAACAGTAGCGACAGAATCCTGTCCCCTGCCAGTCTTCATCTAAACATTCTATAGGGTCATTGTCATCGAAGGTATCTTGACATTGTATCCACGCCATTAGTTGAAGATACTCCAGCCATTGAAGTCGCCAGCATCTACAACATAACGCTGAACGGCTGACCATGCTGACTCACCCTTGAAGTATTTAGTCTTCTTAGCCTTGTTGAGCCTTACCTTGTAGTATCCAAAAATGTTGTCTGCCTCCCATACCGTGGCGGTATCTGAGTTATACAATTCGCTCCATGATGAAACATCCGATACTTTAGTCTGTCTAGTTACAAACATTATTGCCTTTCTTTAGTGTTAGTTAGATTATACCCTGAGCCACTGACATTGTTTCAAACTGATACAGGTCTTCATCGTGGCTAGGGCATACGGCATAATAGCCTGGCGATACATCTTCAAAAATTACAGGGGTATTGCAGCGATTACAAACTATCATTCGTCATCGTCTTCTTCAAACGTATCAGTGCATCCGCAAGGGCAGTCGCCCCAAATACCGTCGCTTATGTCTATCATTCTTCATCCTCGTCTTCGTCATCGTAGTCATTACAAACGCCCCGACATCCACGCTCATAACAATCTTCGCATTCTTCATCTTGCTCTGCACCTTGTGGAATGAGTGTTTCAAACCCATCGTTAGGGTCTTCGTCATCGGCAACGCTAGTGACTGCCTGAATAAACTTTAGCGAGCAACTGCCCTCAAACCAGTTTTTTAGCAACTCATACATTTCAGCGGTAGTGATAAAGTCATCATCCCTAGTGACAACAAACTCATACTCATACTCACGCATAAGTTCAACCTGTCTGTCATCCATTAGTAGATAGATTTTGTGGCATCCGTCAAAAGCGATACCCTGAGCGTCATAAACGCTTGAATGAACATCGTCCCAGTAGTCTTCCATTGCCATTATAGGCTCTCCTTTATTGCTTGTGTTTTTACTGCCTTGCGAGTGCGTAGGCGGTTAGGTCGGTTGTCGTGAGTAGTGGCAGCGTTAGACTTACGGATTTCTCGCATAGCGATAATGTAAGCCTTGTTCTCAATGCCCTTGTGTCTTTCTTTCTTCATACCCCCATTATACACCCCACCACCGACATCTATCTTAAACCAGGGAAACATTTCTCGCTATCGTAACTAAATCGTGATGAAAAATTTGCGCAGAAATTCCACCACCTAAAAAGGTGGCAGAACCATTCGGGACATTTCCCTTTTGAGTTTTTCTATTTCTTTGTGAGCCTTGTCTAGCATTACTGCCAGAAAAATAGAATAAGAGCCAATAAGAATAACAAAAGTAATAGCGACATAAAAAAATACCTGAGCGTTAGTCATTAGTCCTCTCCCCAACAAGCGTTATCAAATCGTTCTGCCTGAAATCTCTCGTTGTCGTTTTCAAACATCTCAATAAAGTCAGCAACTAGATTAGCGAAGATGTCTTCACCCTCAACACCTAGCGACAGAATAGCCTCTCGGCTATCTGCCAGAATGCGAGCAGTTTCTACATAGTCTTTTCGGGTCATCATTCGTTATCACCTGCGTTGATTAGAACCTTGATTAGTTCCATACGCTCTGCGTCTGTAAGTTCAATACCCATTTCAATAGTATTGGTAGTGCCATAGCCAGCGTGGTTTCTAACAGCGATAGTTAGGTTGAACCACTTTTCGCTTCCAAAAGTGAAGCCACCGAAGGCGTAGCGTTTAGTTTCGTTTTCCATTAGTTCTCCGTTCATTGTAGTTTTATTATACAGGCGACCACCGACATTATAGGTAGTCAGCCCATTCTTCTAGGTCTTCGCCCAGATAGACTAGTGTTTCTTTGTTTAGTGGCATAATGCCTTTGTATTCATCACAGCGAGGGCATACAATAGTGTCGCTAGTGAAGATACCCATACAAAATACGCAAATGTTGTCCATTAGTTTTTCCTTTCTTGATTAGTTCCATTATACAGCCTACCACCGACATTTATCGTAACGACACGCCAGAAAAACGGTGCGCAAAAAAAAGACACTAGCAAGCGTCTTCTTCGTCAATGGTAAAGTTTTCATTACCATACTTATCAATGTAAGCCTCAGCCGATGAACGATTATCAAAAATCATTTCAAGCAAGCCTCGGTCATTGGTTACAATAAAAATGCTAGACATTTTACTCCTTAGTCTTCAAAATAGTCTTCTGGCACATTGAACTTGGCAAGCACTAAACGCTTGTAGCCTTCCCAATCTACTACTTGTAGCAGGGATAGCAGGTTGCCAATACGCTCTAAGCGTGGGTCTGTGTCTTCATCAGTAGAACTTCCAACAACGCCTTCGGCTTCGCATTCAGCCATTAGTGCGTAAAGTTCGGTTTCAATCTCGGTCATTCGTTCTCCTTTTGTTCGTAGTTCCATTATACAGGGAACCACCGACATTTATCTTAAACTGGGAAAAGATTTTTGCAGTCGTAATTGAATTGTTATTTTTGGGGGCGCAAAAAATCTGCGCCGAAAAAATGGGAGTGCTAGGCACTCACCACGCTAGGGCAGTAGTCAATCTGGCGACTAGCCTGATAAGACACAAAACCATTTTCATCTAGTTTTTCTTCTAGGATTAGTTTGTGTCGCCACTCACCTTTATCGTGTAGTGATGAAGTGATACGCTCACCGCAAACCGAACATTCACCAAACCAAAGTTGATTATTCTGGCGGTATCCGTCAGCAGGATTTAGAACACTAAATCCATTACCGATACCCTTTTCTCTAATCTCCTGAACAGTGTAAAAAATAGCCATTACAAATCACAACCAATCTGGGGGTGTTCGCTAGGTAGAGTTTCAGCACCGCATCTGGCACATTCACTCACATAGCGGTTTAGCAAAGTTTCCAAAGTTTCTCTGGAAGTGTGGGCAAGCAACTTGCCTAAGAATACTGCCTGAACCAAATCTGGCGAGTAAGTAGGGTGTTCTAACCTGATTTCAGCAAAGATAGCGTTTTGTAGTTCTACGAATGTTTTTTCCATTTTATTTCTCATTTCTTTTTGTATTTCTATTATAGCGGTAGCCACCGACATTTTACTTCACGCAACGGAAGCATAAAAACTTAGGTTCTACTTTTACGAAAACCTGTAAAAAGTCCGCTGGTCTTCCGCATAGCGAGCAAGCGTTCTTGGCTTTTTCTAGTTTCGTTAGGTTTATTCTTGGCATTTATTTCTCATTTCTTTTGTTTCTACTTACATTATAGGGGCAACCACCGACATTTTATAGTCAAAACACGCCCTTTTTGGCACTTTATTACAATCTGTTACCAAACCGTTATAAAAATTTGCGCAAAAATTTTGGGGCATAGCAAAAATACTATGCCAACAAAATTAGTTTTCGTCTTCTGCTTCTTGCAAATAGTCTATGTATTCATCAAGTGCAATACGATAAGCAACAGGGTCGCAGTTATGCAAAACTTCACTAGGTGAAAATTGCAAATCTCCAACTCTTGCAGGTTCGCCAGTTTCGTCTAGCATTTCATCAAACATTTCTTCCAATTCTTCATCGGTGTATTTTTCTCTAATGTCTGCCATTAGTTTTTACCCTTCTTGATAATTTGTGAATAGTGGTCGTTGATTAGTTGCTGTTTGATTTCAGCAAGTTGGGTTTTCCAGTCTTCCATTTATTTATTCTCCATTTCATTTATGGTTTTGATAATTTGTTGCCAAGACTTATCGCTAATGTGAGCAAACAATAAGCCAGACAGGTAAGCGGTTGGTTGCATTCCTGCAATTCCGTCTTTTTGCTGTAAAGCGTTTATCGCTTGCATAAGGGTTGCATTCTTTTCTAAGTTCATTTTATTTCTCATTTCTTTTATCTAAGTCTAATTATACAGGGAACCACCGACATTTATCGGGTGTGAACCTTAGCGTCGGGGTGTTCTGCCAAGAAACTAAGAATGTCTAGTTGGTGAATGGCAGAGATAACCTGCTCGCCGTTCAGGGTGTAAATAAATAGCGTGTATCGCTTCATTGGGTTTTTGTGTAATGGCATAGTAGCCCTTTCTTGATAGAGGTCTTATTTGCTCAGGCTCACCCAGAGGGATTATTTGCTGAGGCTCATACCTTTTGCTTTTTTCTGTTATGTCTATAGTATAAGGGCTACCACCGACATTTTAGGTAGCGACACGCCGTATTTTAGGGTTTTGTTACATTTTGTTACCAAACTGTTACATTTCGGGGCGCAAAAATTTCTGCGCCGATTTTTTGGCGTTGCTAACCAGCAACACACAAAATTATTTTAGCGATACTCTACACGCCACGAATGAGCAAGTAAAGGGCGATAACGCAACACTAAACACATTTCTAAATAACTTAGAAAATCTGTTTCAGTTTTGTATCCGCCTTTGGCAGTATCAAATCTAGGAACATTCATTTCACGCAATTCAGCAAGCAAACTTTTTACTTTGGCAAATTCGCTCATAGCCCATTTATCCATTTCTGGTTGATAAGAGCGACCATTTTTATCAGTAAGTATTAGTTCGCTGTTATCCCAATTTAGATAAGTGCTAGTAATTGGATGAATAGCGTTATGAACAGCGTGGAATAAACCTAATTTATTTTCGTTGCTGTTAGCAACTAACTCAGCGTAGAGTTTTTGATAATCGGCAATAGTGTCTAGCACCATAACATTTTCAGTGTAGTTTTTTATTTGGAATTTCATTTATTTCTCATTTCTTTTTATTACTTGATTATTTAGTTTTTGAAGTCTGGCAATTTATTTGCTGATTAGTTTATTTGCTATTTCTAGGCTCACCTAATCAGGCTCACTTGCCAAACTAAGTTTTATTTATAGTTTCTAAGTTTTAGCAATTTTGCTAATTCTTCAAACTCGGTGTTAGACATAAAGTCCCCGAATTGTGCTATCCACATTAGTTCTCGGTAGCGAGCATTCTGTTCGTGGTTCAAACCTGACTTTTCTTTCTTTGGCATTAGTGCCACCTTTCTTTTATCTACTATTTACTTTACACCTAACCACCGACATTTAGGGGCTATTTTTAGGTGTTTCGCTATTTTGTTATAAATCTGTTATAAAGCGTTGCTAGGGGGTCTATAACTGCTTTATCTTTCATAGTTTCACTATACACCTAACCACCGACATTTATGCCCACGACACGCCGATAAATCACAATTATAACGAAAATGTTATAAAAAATTTGCGCCGAAAAAATGGGCTAGGGGATTAGCCCTACTGCCCATAGCATTAGGCTTAGGCTACCTAGTATTAGTAGGCTAGCCAGGGTAGCCATTATCACAATAGTTAGGTCATCAATTAGATTACGCATTACACTAGCCTAACGCAAGCGTGGGTAGGCTGGTATGGAGTAGGAACATCCTCGCCACACTCGGCACATTCATCAGTAGGGAAGTGTTCAACACGCATAGCCGAACCTGCCTTGATTTTGCCTACTTTGGCTTCGGCTGCTTTCATAGCCTTGTAGCCATAGGGGGCTGATACGATTACCTTGAAAGGCTCGCCATTCATCAAGTAGCCACCTACTTGCCAATTACTTACTCTGTTCATTTTATCTCCTATTCTTTGTTATCATTCTAGCATTAGCCACGGACATTTATTTGATAGGCTCACCGATTACTCGTTTATTTGCTATGCTCACTGTCTTGTGGCTTCTTTTATCTATTTATTTATATATACATTATAGGCATACTTAGTTGCATTTGTCAATAGCAAAACACCTTTTGTTACCAAACTGTTACAATTGGCTGCGCAGAAAATCTGGGGTATGTCAAGACGACACACCCACAGACTTATCTAAATAACATGTCTATAAGACTATAACCAGCAACACAGCCCATTACACTACCCCAATGTATTTGTGAGATGAATGACCACGCTGTTATTAGGAATAGCCCTAGACCAGTGAACACAAAGGGCTTACTCACCCTTTTTGTCCTTGTCCTTGAATAGCATGTAAGCGATTGCTAGAAGCAAGATTGTTTCAACACCCATTAGGCACACCTACATTTCTTTACAGTTATGCGATTAGTTTCGGTATCAAAAGACACAGAAGCGAGAGATGAACACGCCTTACACGCATACACCTTGATTATTGGGATACTTACTGCCTTAGCCATACCCAAAGCACGAACAATAGCGAGAGCGATACTAGCCACACGATTTCCTTTTCTTTTCGTTGTTAGTTTTATTATACTACTGACCACCGACATTTATTAGATGTCTAGAACCACATTGCCAAAGTCATCTTTGATAAGCACCTTAGAGCCAGGGTTGTCAATAACATACTCAGCATAGAACTTGACTAGTGTTAGTTTGTGAGATGGCTCATAGACAGGGGTAGAGATGTCTCCGTTAGCCTTAGTTACTGTTACATTCATTAGTTATTACCTTTCTTTGTTGTGTTTTTATTATAGCAATGACCACCGACATTATTAGTATAAACACGCATTATTTAGGTAACAAATTGATAACAAAATCGGCGCATGTGTGCTCACTATATTAGGGTGGCGTATAGTATCAATTGCTGTATCATACATCTTTACAAAATATTCAGATTTTGCTAAAACTGGTTTTTAAAAATTTTTTCAGATTTGCCAGGGTACAAAACAATCCTGACTAAATATGTAACAAATTGGTAACAACAAGCATAAAGACATACATCCATGTTGGAATAAATAAAGATGCACCAAGAATAATTAGAAATTTTTTCATTTCTCTATTTTAACATATGGGATAGCCAAAATTTGGACGGTACACAAGAGGCGAAGCCTCTCCTGATTGGTCTAAAACAACCATAATATGTACTATAAATGCTATAGATGCAAATTAGACCATAGTGGAGTTCGTCTGCTATGCTGCAAATCGATTCTAGGGGCATTCTAGGGCTTATTGGGCTATGTTTTACATTGCATCCCTATTGCATTTTTAATGCATGTTTGGATGTGGTGTTTCTATTTATCGCCGTTTTTAAAATCGCAGAACTCTTTACCGCCGAAATATCAAAAAATAGGTTATAATTGATTTATTATGTCTACCGCCGAACAGATACTAGCCCTCGTACTTAGCGTTGCCAGCGTTATCACGTCTGTCGCCTATGGCGTTCGCTGGCTTACCAAGCACTATTTTGCCGAAATCAAACACGAAATGAAGCCAAATGGCGGACAATCCATGAAGGACCAGGTAAACAGGATTGAGAAAGATGTTGAAGAATTGAAGAATCAGAACCTAAAAGGTGAAGAATACCATGAGAAACTAGATAATAAGATTGATGAACTAACTAGACTTTTCATCGAATATGTTTCTCGTCAGAAATAAAAACTCGATTATTATATATATTTATTATTTATATACTATATATTAATATATAATATATATAATATATAGCCCTTATCTCTATAGATAAGAGGGTATCATACATTTTGAACTTTGTCAAATGAAATGGTTACGAAAGTGTAACAATTTTATGTGATATACTTTTATTGAGCCAGTGTTCGATATCTCTCTCTCATACCCACTCTTCGGACACTGGTTCTTCATTTATAGTGTATAATAATCTTATGAGTAACCGTTCACATCTTCCCGAAAACTTTGGTGCTGACCCTGCATTTGTTCAGTGGAAAGTTGTTCGTGGTGATACCGCCCGAATCCGTATTGAGTTCTATGAACCTGATGGCGAGACATATAAAAATATTTCTACTTGGACGTTTGTTTCATCTGCTTATGACCTAAAGAACGGTGGAGTTGATTCGCTGACAGTTACTGCTGGCACTGGCTATGTTGATATCACTGCACCTGCAAACCTAACAGCAACATGGGGAACAGGTCAATCAACCGTAGTTACCGAACTTTCTTTTGACCTACAGGTAACTATTTCTGGAGAAAAGTGGACACCAGTAATCGGTAAGATTATCGTACTGGCTGACGTAACCATCTAATGGGAACATTTCGCTCGCCAGCAATTCTAGGACAGCAAGTTCCTGACTTATCCACAACAGTAATTGTTAGAATCGTTGGTGCTAATGAGCCTAGTACTTTACGAATTGTTCCAATGCCTGGTACTAAAGGAGAAACTGGAGCAACTGGACCACAGGGACCACAAGGTGTTCCTGGAAGTCTTAATACCGTAACATTTGTTGGCGGACTAGCATATGATGCAAACACTAATACATTATCTGTCACCAATATTGATTCTGGAGTAATATAATGTTTATTAAAGTTATTCCAATGCCAGGACCTATCGGAGCAACAGGTGCTACTGGTCCACAAGGACCTCAAGGACCAGCACTTGAGCCAGTAGCAGTTAGATGGTCTCCAACGTTTCAAGCAACTGGTATGACATTTACTGGCTCTGGAGCAACATATCCAACCTATAATTCTTATTACGTTAAAGTTGGACAACTTGTAACTTTTAATATTAAAATTCAACTAACTACCGTGACAAATTTTGGCACTGGTCAGTTTAAGGTAGATTTGCCATTTGCACCAATTGCTTCAGCAGCCAACCACTTTTCTGCTTGGGCTTGGGCAGACCCATCACAGCCAGCGGATGAACTTAATGGTCACGTTCAGATGGTTGCTGACCACATTCCAGGGTCTCAAACTTTGGATATGCACTGGCTAAAAGAAACTACCGCAAACCCAAAGCCACTTATTGAAAGTATGCTAAGTCAGGGTAATCCAACAACTTTCACGACAGCCAGCATAATGTATGTCAACGGAACCTACATAGCAGCCAGTTAGTGCTATAATAGATATCGAACAAAGGATTGTGCATGAAAATTGCGGTATACACTATTGCCCTTAACGAAGAAAAGAATGTAGAGCAATGGTACGAGTCTGCCAAGGATGCAGACTATTTGCTGATTGCGGATACAGGGTCAACCGATAAGACTGTTCGTCTTGCCAAGAAACTTGGCATTAATGTAATCAAGATATCAATTAAACCTTGGCGTTTTGACGATGCTCGTAATGCTGCCCTTGCTGCTTTGCCAGACGACATTGATATGTGTGTATCTCTTGACATGGATGAAGTTCTTGCTCCAGGCTGGAGAGAAAAACTTGAAGGCATGGATGAAGATGTAACACAAGTTTCCTATAAATATACTTGGTCTTGGAGAGACCCACAATCTAGAACTCAGCCACAGGTTATTTATATTGCTAATAAAGTTCATGCTCGTCATGGCTACCGCTGGAAATACCTAGTTCACGAATTACCATTTCCAGATAGAAACGAAAAACATGTTAACAAGTTTGTAGATGGCTTTGAAATCCATCACTACTACAATACTGAACGAGATGACACTAGATATAACGAGATGATTTTTAATGCATGGGAAGAAAATCTAGATGAAAAAAGATATTGGGTTTATCGGTACGAGTCTATACTTTTTATAGACCGTGAGGAAGCAAGAAAAACTATCCTAGAGTACTTGAAGAAGTTTAAAGGCGAACTCTCTATTGAAGAAATTGCTTCAGCCAATTATTCAATATTTATGACAAACAGTGTTAAATATTTCAAAAAACTTAAAAAGGCTCATAAACTACTTCCAGAAATGAGGGACTATGCTATGGATTTGGCTATTGTTTACTTTAATCGTGGCAAGTTGAGAAAGTCAAGAAAATACTGCAAGAAGGCTTTGTCTATAACTACCCGAAAACTTGACCACAACTATAAAGAGTATGTCTGGGGATATTTAGCAAAAAACATGCTTTATGTCTGCAACCACAACCTTAAGTTCAAAAATAGGAAGAATAAACTAGCCCTGAATGTAGGTAGCCTAACCAGTTCTAGTTTTGACTTATTTAAAGATTGAACGTGGTATAATTAACTCATGCCTACCGCACTAACCTTTCCATCAATCACTGGCGTTACTGGTGCACCCAATATGCCAAACCTTACAGAAGTTGCAGACATTCAATCTGCCCTAAAGTATTTATACTTTGGAAGCACAGGAGCAGCATCAACATCTGCTGGAATCTATGGTGCTTTACACAGACTTTATGTTGGAGACCCAACTCTTGCTGGTAACGTAACTATTAATGGAGACCTAACAGTAAGCGGAACCACCACAACACTTGACGTAGCAAACTTGCTAGTAGAAGATAAAGAAATTGTTATTGGAAACGTTGCGTCTCCATCAAACACAACAGCAAATGGTGGTGGCATCAGACTTGAAGCAGGTGCTGGAGTAGATAAAACTATTATTTGGGATTCTACCAATGCTAACTGGACCACATCTGAAAACTGGAATCTTGCTGCTGGAAAAGCACTTCGTATTGGTGCTGGTGGTTCGACCACAAACGTAATTTCGGGAACTGCTGCAGCATTAGTTATTGGTGAAAATGCAACAACATCGCTGACAATCGGTCCAACCTCTACAGCCTCTTTAACAATTGGTGCTGGACCAAGTACTGGTACTGTAACACATAACTATTCAAGCGGACTTGGTTCAACAGCAACACAAACAATTAACCTTGGCTCTTCAAACATTGGAACCGCTACTCGTAATATCAACATTGGTGTGGGTAGCATAACCACAGCCACACAAACAATTTCTATTGGAACAGGAGCCTGGAACGCCAGCGGTGGTCATAACATTTCAATCGGCTCTTCAACATCTACAAACACAATTTCTGGAACTACCATTATGAGCCAAGATGCACCAATAACGAAAACTGTAAACTTTACCGTTGGTGCAAACGAAAAAAATTATGTTATTGGTTCAGGAGCAGCATCGCCAGTCCAAGTCACACTTCCAACAGCAACAGCAGGTAGAACCATTGGAATTATAAATAAGTCCAGTCAACCAGTAACATCTTCTGCAACTAACGTATACCCAAGAACAACTTCTACTCTAGGAACTGCAATTCTTTCTGGTACTGCTGGTGCTTGGGCAACACTTGTTGCCGATGGAACTAACTGGTGGATTATGGCTGGAAACTAAAATACCCCCCATTTCTGGAGGGTATTCTGTTAGTTTGTTTCAACTATTCTGACAAACCTTATCTTGTCACCTTTAAAATCCGTCAATGGTTGAATTATTGTAGTTCCATATCCCCTATTAGCATTGATAATTTTTCCATTACCAAGATAAATGGCAGAGTGATAGAACCAGTAATTGTCACCATGACTAAAGACAACAATATCTCCAGGTTTGGCATTTTTGTATGAAACCCTTTTACCAGTGTGTGCTTGTTTAGTTGCAGAATGTTCAAGGGTAATTCCGAATCGTTCATAGGTCCAACGAACCATTCCCGAACAATCCCATCCCCAACGTGGAGAAGAACCAGAAAATACATATGGGGTTTTCTTTGCTCTGGTTTTTAAGTAGTCAAGGATTTCTTTCATCCTTGCAGTATTTTTGTCTATCTTGATTGATTTTATGTGGTCTTTTTCAAGAAGCGTTAAGTTTTTAACAGTCTTCCCTTTGAGCAGGTTAAAACCAACAGGTTTGACATTTTTAATAGTATTAAGTTGTTCAGCCTTGGCAACAGAGTCACCAGTGCAGTTTGTAAATCCAAGAATTATTACTAATCCTAGACTTACTGCAGCAAATTTTTTATTCATTGCTACCTCCTTATTTTTTATGTTGTTACTCTACCGCCAAATTGCACGGTATTCTGGCAGACAGTATTCTTTATAGAAGTAAGCCTGTAATGCAAAAACTTCCAGGGGGTTGGAAGTCATTCATCAATTATACCACTATTTGACACTATTGCCAAATTTTTATGCTATAATTTCCTTGTATCATAAAATTGATATAAACAATTATTGGAAGGAACCAGATGTCTAACGAATTTAGTGCTTATCTAACAGACGAGCAAAAGCAGAGCATCATCGTTCAGCGTATTCAGCAGTTTGCTGTTGAAGGCTATCAGTTGTCAATTAACCGTAAGGTTGCAGAGGCAACAAAGGACGAGACTGCACTTGGAGAGATTGACAAAAATGTTGAAACTCTAAAACAAGTTATTGCAGCATATCAAGAAGAACTTGATGCTCTCCCAAAGACTGAGGTAACAGAATAACATGCCAACCATGCAACAGAAAAGGGGAACTGCAAGTCGCTGGACTGAGACTAACCCTATTCTGCTTGCTGGTGAGATTGGAGTAGAAACCGATACCAAAAAGATTAAAATTGGTGACGGTATCACTCAATGGAACAATCTTGACTATATGAAGGTGGATGTTGCAAATATTGCCTACACCCACACACAAAATGCACTTCTCTCTGTCTGGCAGATTGCCCACAACCTTTCATTTAAGCCAAATGTATTAATAACCGATTATAATGGTAATGTCCTAGAAGGCGACATTGAATACATTGGCTCTAATGAAATTAGGGTCACACTTTCAGAGCCGTATATAGGATATGCGTATCTGTCTTAGAAGGAGAATAGAAAATGGCTAGAAAATTTTTAACAGGCATAGATTTACAAGGTAATCTACTGCTTAACGCAGCCCTGGGTACAAACTCAGCAGGAACTGCAACAGGTGCTTTGGCATACTCAGGTGGAAGGATTGTTCTTGGAACAGGTTCCTCAACAGTAACACTTGCTCTAACAACTGATGCTGTTACAATCGGTAGCACATCAATTGCATTAGGTGCAACCTCTACAACTCTAGCAGGTCTATCTTCAGTAACATCAACCTCCTTCGTTGGTGCTTTAACAGGTAACGCTTCAACTGCAACAACTCTTCAAACAGCCAGAACAATTAACGGAACATCATTTGACGGTAGTGCAAACATTACAATCACTGCTGCTAATCCAAACGCCCTGACCATTGGAACAGGTCTTAGTGGAGGTTCTTATGACGGCTCCTCTGCTGTAACAATTGCTATTGACTCTACCGTTGCCACATTGACTGGAACTCAAACTCTTACAAACAAAACTCTAACAAGTCCAACAATCAACGGTGCTACAATGACTGGAACAATTACGGTTCCAACTCCTGTTAATGGTACAGATGCAGCCAACAAAAACTACGTTGACGCTGCTGTCGTTGGTATTGACTGGAAAGCATCAGTTCGTGTTGCAACAACTACAAATGGAACACTTTCTTCTGCATATGCAAACGGCTCTGTAGTTGATGGTGTAACACTTGCAACTGGAAACCGAATTCTTATTAAGAACCAGACAACAGGCTCTGAAAACGGTATTTATACAGTTAATGCTTCTGGTGCTCCAACTCGTGCAACAGACGCAGACTCAAGCACTGAAGTTACAAGCAACTTTGCTGTATTCGTAGAAGAAGGTACAACTAACGCAGACACTGGTTGGGTACTAACTAATAACGGAACAATCACTATTGGTACAACAGCACTCACATTTACACAGTTTAGCGGTACTGGAACATATACTGCCAGCACTGGTCTACAACTAGTAGGAAACGCATTCTCTATTGACAGTTCTGTTGTTACACTTACTGGAACACAGACACTAACTAATAAGACACTTACTAGCCCAACATTTACATCACCAGCACTTGGTACTCCAGCATCTGGTGTTCTTACAAATGCCACTGGTTTGCCAATTTCAACAGGTCTAACTGGTGCAGGTACTGGTGTTCTAACAGCACTTGCTGTAAACGTTGGTTCTGCAGGAGCCTTCGTAACTAACGGTGGTGCTCTCGGCACTCCATCTTCTGGTACATTGACAAACGCAACTGGTCTTCCTGTTGCAACTGGTATTTCTGGTCTTGGAACTGGCGTTGCTACGGCTCTTGCAGTGAATGTTGGTTCAGCAGGTGCATTTGTAACTAATGGTGGTGCTCTAGGAACACCTTCATCTGGTACTTTGACAAATGCCACTGGTCTCCCAATTAGCGGTCTTGTTTCATCTACAACAACTGCTCTTGGTGTTGGAAGCATTGAACTTGGTCATGCATCTGATACTACAATTAGCAGGGTATCTGCTGGTGTAGTTGCTATTGAAGGTGTAAACATTGTTACAACATCTTCAACAGATACACTTACCAACAAGACGCTAACCAGCCCAACTTTAAATGGTACTCCAACAGCACCTACTGCTGCTGCTAATACAAACACCACTCAAATTGCTACAACTGCATTCGTAACTACTGCCATTAGCAATGCTTCAAGTTCAAGCCTTAAAAAGTATACTGCAACTAACGCATCGCTAACTCCTTCGTCTGGAACAGTTACATGGACAGTTACAGCAGCAACTCACGGTCTTGGTGCAATTGGTTCTATCATTCCATCACTAAAGGAAGTATCTTCTGGTGCTACAGTAGAGCCTGATTTTGTGATTAATGACACCACTGGTGATGTTACAGTATCTTGGAACGCATCTGCTACTGTATCTGCTGGAACCTATAGGCTAACACTTATTGGCTAGTATGCTATAATTGTTAAATGAGAAGTTCTGTATCTGGTATTCAAATACCCACCACTGCTAGGTTAAATATTGATGGCGAATTTACATTAGATGCTGCTGCTGGTACTTCTGGTCATATGCTTGTTTCGCAAGGTGCTGGAAATACCCCTGCATGGTCAAATACCCTTACAAGCCCAACAATTGATATCATTAATGCTGCTTCTTCTTCAAGCACAACTGCAGAGTTATTTGGCAATGTTACTACTGGTACTGTTGGTATTGCAGATGGGCTAACCACTGGAACTCTTAATATTGGAAACGGTACAACAACCACAACTGGTAGAACAGTAAACATTAATACAAATGCATCTGGTAGCATTACCGTTACTACAAACATTGGCTCTAGCACACTTGGTGGAACCATTAACCTAGTATCTGGATTGGGCTATATCAATCTTGTTGGTGAAGGAACTATTAAGACACAAAATAAAACTGGTAGCAACTCTACAGCACTAACCCTGAAAAGCGGTGACATCACAACATCTGGAACAAGTGGAAACGTAGTCGTGGATGTTGGTAGCGGTGTAACTTCAAATGGAACAATTTCTATTGGAACTACTGCTGCATCTGGTCTTACCATTGGTAGGTCAGGGGTTACCACAACTGTAAATGGTACTTTTGTTTCTGCCGATGCAAGGTTGAATAATCCATTACTTACTCGCATTGATTCAACTAATGAAGGCGGACAAATTAATCTTGCTCGTGCATCTGACAACTCAGCATATTGGTATATTGATTCATTTGGCTCAACATCGACCCCATCATTACGCTTTGTTGAAAATCTAACTCCACAATTAACCATAGCAACTGGTGGTGTCGCAACATTTGCTGGTGCGGTCAAACTTCGCTCTGGTAGCACAGCAGCAGATTCTGCCCCACTATATTTTGGAAATTCTTCGCCATCAGTGTTAACAACACCAGTTCAAGGTGCTAAGGAATTTGACAACGTAGCCTTTTATGCAACACCAAACGCCACAACTGGTAGGGCGGTAGACATTGCTTCTTATTACTATGTATCTGATGGGTCGTATGCAGTTGACCACTCAGTAACCGCTACTGCTAAAAGCATTTTCGGTAGTGCTGCAACTGGTCTAACACTGATTGCTGGAACAACCTATGAATTTGAATTGAATGTTTATGTTTCTGTAAGCGTTGTTGGAACTTCTGCCCCTGCATGGAGCCACTCATTCCTGTTGACCACCGTATCTGGTTCTCCAACAACAACCATATATCAAGAAATATCTACGTCGTCAAATACCACAAGCCAGGCAACCTCTTCTACAGTGTCTAGGTTAAGAAATACTAACAACGCAACTGTTCAGGTTTTGGCAGCAACTACTACTGGTTCTAGACACGCAATTTATAACTCAAAGGGTATTATTCGTGTAACTGGAACAGGTAGCGTAGAAATTTCTCCAGCAGCCACAGCCTCTGCAACAAGTGCGGACTACTCCTTTGGTGCACTTGCTGGTTCATATATCAAGATAACACCTATTGGCAATGGCACTGTTGCTGGAGTTGGAGCCTGGGCTTAAACCACTACTTTAAGGTAGTGTTTGACATTTCTTAAAACTGTGGTATACTTGTACCAATCACAGTTTTAGAAAGGTGGAAACACTATGTCGGAATTTTTCTCTTTTACCCTACCAGCAGATTTTGTCGAAAAGTACAAATCACTGGAATCACCCTTTGGATTCGTGGATGCAGGTGGAAACGCACTAGGTGAAATTACCTTTGTTCGTACCTACTCACGAGTCAAAGAAGACGGAACCAAAGAACGCTGGTACGAAGTCGTACGCAGAGTTATTGAAGGTATGTATTCTGTCCAGAAGAACCATGCAAAGGAGAACCGTCTCCCTTGGAATGACTACAAGGCACAGAAGTCAGCACAAGAAGCATTCGACAGAATGTTCAACCTAAAGTGGACACCACCAGGTCGTGGTATGTGGACATTTGGTACACCACTCACAATGGAAAAGCGTAATTCCGCTGCCCTTCAGAACTGTGCGATGGTATCTACAAAAGACCTAGACAAGAATGACCCAGGAGCACTATTTGCATGGGTAATGGATGCCCTGATGCTAGGTATTGGTGTAGGCTTTGACACTCTTGGTAAAGACAAGAACTTTCCAATTTATGCACCAACAGAGCCAGAGGTAACTTACGTTATTCCTGACACTCGTGAGGGTTGGGTAGAAGCAACACGTCTTCTAATTAACTCATATCTTCGTGCAGGTCAGAACATTCAGAAGTTTGACTATTCTGAGATTCGTCCAGAAGGTGCTCCAATCAAAGGCTTTGGCGGTATTGCGTCAGGTCCTGCACCACTAATCAAACTACACGAAAAGATTAGCCATGTTTTAGGACAGCGTACAGGAGACAACCTAGATGCTCGTGCCATTGTTGACCTAGTTAACCTTATTGGTACTTGTGTTGTTTCTGGTAACGTTCGTCGTTCTGCTACCCTTGCTCTTGGTGCAGAAGGAGACGAGGACTTCCTCAACCTAA
>Ga0222712_10003016_pt1 | contig 18736 bp, 20 predicted proteins | sample C33_657DmetaG_FD_165043 | JGI IMG/M metagenome (GOLD analysis project Ga0222712, IMG submission 165043) | Estuarine water microbial communities from San Francisco Bay, California, United States - C33_657D | ecosystem: Environmental > Aquatic > Marine > Unclassified | place: USA: California... | reverse complement strand
AATCCCTGAAGTCCACGGTGAAGAACGTGCAAATACATATTACGAACTTTCTGCGCGCATCTTTGCTCGCGGCCAATATGACGAAGCGTTGGCGCTCGCCGAAACTGCGCGAGATATTTTCTCTGAATTAGGTGCTGCTGCACCAAGTGAAGGTTTAGCCCAGGCATATTCAGCGATTGGTTACAACCTCAATCAGTTAAAGCGTATGGATGAAGCTGCAAGTGCAATGAGCCAAGCAGTTTCTATCTTGCGCGAAAACAAATCTCCGATTGCACTTGAACTTGCCTGCACACTCGGCGAGTGGTGGTACGCCTCAAAGAATTACGAAAAGGTAATCGAGACCATGTACGAATGTTCGCAAGAGCATCTCGTTGATGGAAATAACATCGGTGCAGCAAACGATATGCACCTCATCGGATGTGCACAGCGCGAACTTAAGAATTACACCGAAGCTGTTATCTGCTTCCAAGAAGCGCGAAAAATGTTTAAGCTCGATAAAGAAATTATTCATGTTGCTCGGTGCGACCAGAAGATTGCATCCTGCTACAACGAACTTGGCGAAGGTGAAAAGGCGCTAGAAGCTGCACAGAAATCAATTGATGTCTTTGAAACAGCGCACGATCACCGCCGCGAAACTTTTGCACTCTTTGAACTCGGTAAGGCTGAGGTCCTTCTAGGCAAGCTAGAAGATGGACTTTCAACGCTCGACGGAGTTCTTCAAATTGTTGCAGAAGATGAACCTAAAGATTTTGAATTCATCCTTGACATCGAAGACCGCATGGTTGCTGTTATGCGCCAACTAGGGCGCATCGAAGAGGCCGATGAGGTAGAACGACGTCTAAAGTCTGTGCGCGAAGCACTCGCTGAAGATCCTGCAACAGATGCGATTGTTACTTTAAACGATTAGATCTTGCGGGGCAGGTGCTGCAAGGCCCAGTGATACATAGCTATTGCACCGGCGGCAGAGGCATTCATCGAACGCGTTGAGCCATACTGTTCAATTGCATATAAAACTTCGCAGATAGCAACGCCTTCATCAGACATGCCAGCACCTTCTTGACCGAAGAGAAGTACACATTTCTCTGGAAGTTGCGCACCTTCAAGATGCTTCGAACCTGGAACGTTATCGATTCCAATAATTGGAGTTTCATTGTCAGCACACCACTGAGCAAATTCTGCAATGGTCGGATGATGCAAGACGGTGAGATACCGATCTGTCACCATGGCACCGCGCTTATTCCAGTCACGCTTGCCGACAATATGAACGAATGACGCGTTAAATGCATTTGCAGTGCGCACAATGGAACCGATATTTAAATCATGTTGCCAATTTTCAATTGCAATCTGAAGTTTATGTCGCTTTGTATTGAGGTCAGCAACTATCGCTTCAACTGTCCAGTATCTGTAGTGGTCCAGAACATTTCTACGATCGCCATTTTCAAGAAGTTCCGGATCGTATTGAGCACCGGTTGGCCATGGCTTTTCATGAGGCCCAACTCCGACTACAGGGAAAAATTCACCCGGCCCAATGACTGCAGGTGTATTGATTTCCATGGATGCACTCTAAACTTAAGGCAGTGGCATTACCAATAAGGAGTCATCATGGAGATTGTTTATCACATCGCATTTGGCATCCACCTACTTTGCGTGGTTGGAATTCTCGTGCTCTTACTCTTGCAGGCGAATAAGAATCCAAAGAAGTTAAGTGCGGGCGTAGTTCATGCCTCTCTCACAGCGCTCGTTGCCGCGGTGGTCATGGTTGGCCTATGGGATCAGGCTCATGAAGAAGCTGCTAACCACACTAAATTTGGAGTCAAGGGATTGGTCATCGCAGTCATTTTGACTCTTGGATACAAGAATCTAAAGAAGCCAGTTCTTAAGAATTCAATCTGGGCAGCCATGCTCGGATTAACAGTTCTTAATATTGTTATTGCATACGCCTGGTAATTCTGTTTATGAAAAAATTTGGGATTCTGGCATGCCTTGTCTTTGCCATCCCAAATATCGCACCAATTCAAGCTTCTGCAGTTGACCCACTAAGCGTTGCAGCTACATTTGAAAGATTGACAGCAGGCTCAGCACTTGCCAATCCATCGGTTGCAGTCATTGACCAGTTGACCGGTGCAGTTGTATTTGAAAAGAGCGCATACTCACCTCGCAAACCAGCATCTGTATTAAAGATCTATTCAGCAGCTGCGGCACTGACCTATATGGATCCAACCGAACGCTTTACGACTTCAGCTTGGGTTGGAGTAAATGAGAAGAGCATTGTGATCCGTGGATCACTTGATCCTTGGATGAGCTTGAGCGATTCTGTAGCAAAGAAGATGGGGCGCACATCTATTCCACGAATTGAGTACAACTCACTATCAGCCCTTCAAGAAGCCAATCCTGGATCAATCCGCAACTCAACAATTTATTACTCTGATTTATATTCACAAGATGTAGCTAACATCAAAGCATTCTTTGCAAAGCGTGGCGTTAACGCAGCGATGAAGCGAGTAACAAGTGAGAAGGCGCTAGAACTATCTGCAGAAGAAATTCTCACTTCTCAATCACCTGAACTGCAGACAATGTTGGCATTTGCACTCACTTGGAGCGATAACTTACTTACCGAGCGCATTGCACGACTTGCTTCTCAAGCTGCAGGCTACCCACTCAATAATGAAGGCGTAGCAAGAACTTTTGATGAGGTGCTGACTGGCTTAGGTGTTGATAGCAAGGGGTTACTTGCGATTGATGCCAGTGGGCTATCGCATCAGAATCGAATAACAGCGATTCAAGTTGCTCGACTTTTGGCAAAGGTACGTAACGATGCAAAATTCGCTCCACTTATCAGTGGATTGCCGGTCGGCGGAGTTACAGGAACTCTCAAGAAGAGGTTTGTCGATACTGCGCCACAAGCTATCGGATTAGTGAAAGCAAAGACCGGCACCTTAAATGGAACAGCAAATCTTGCGGGCTATTTCGAAGCAGGCGATCGAGAATACGTATTTGTCATCATCGCAGATCGCCTCAGTAGAAGTTCGCGTGCCGAGAAATTTGCTCGCTCAACAGTCGACCGCATTCTTGGCAAAGTGACAGCACCGCTACTTCCCATATTTCCTGTCCAACCAGCTGAAGTTATAGCGGAAGAAGTCGTTACAACCGTTTAGTCGTCGTCCTCATCTTCATGACGATCATCGTCATAGCGATCACCGTCATCATCGTCATGATCTCTTTTTTGACCCCTGCGACCTTCATGTTCATCGTCATCGCCACGTTGAGGAACGTTTGTAACTGTTGGGAGAGGAAGTGAATTAATTCCTGAAGTTTCAGAAGTCACCTTTGCGCTTGGTGTTAATGCAGATGGAGAAGAAGCTTGGACTACCACTGATTGTGAAGTTGCTGGAGTTTCTGCAACTGCAGTCTGCTCATTATTGGCATTTGCAAAGATAGATCCACCGAGAATCACAGCACCAGCAACTACGAGAGTTGCAATAGGTAGCTTCTTGTTAATCTTCTGAATTCCGGTGTATGAATCCCCGTTTTCGGTGAGTTCGAACCAGTCGGGCTTCTTCGGTGTCATGGTGACTCCCTTTCGTTAAATGAAAGATAAAACCCCATCCTTAAAGGGCGCTGAGAATCGACCTCATCCTCCCTGGCAATTATGGGTACCCTAAGCGCGTGTCAGCCCTCCGCGCCTATATCGATTTGATGAAATTACGCGTAGTTGAGCTCCTCATCATCACGACTCTGCCGGCCATGGTTCTGGCGGAAAAGGGTCTCCCATCCTTTGGTCTTGTTGCTGCCACTCTCATCGGTGGAACTTTGGCAGCAGGTGCCTCAAACGCCTTCAATATGGTGATCGAGGCAGATACCGACAAATTAATGGTTCGAACCTCTAAGCGTCCACTTGTCACCGGTGCAATTTCGCGCAAGCAAGCAATGTTCTTTGCAACTGCGATAACAATTCTTTCTCTGGCAATTTTTGCAATCTTTACAACAGCGCTTGCAACTTTGCTCACCGCCTTAGCAATTTTCTATTACGTAGTCATCTACACAATTCTGCTTAAGCCAAATACATCCCAGAATATTGTTTGGGGCGGAGCAGCGGGGTGCATGCCTGTACTTATTGGATGGGCTGCAGTGACGGGAACTCTGACATGGGTGCCAGTTGCATTTTTTATGGTTGTTTTCTTCTGGACTCCTCCGCACTTTTGGGCACTTGCCATTAAGTACAAAGATGATTACTCAGCCGCAGGAATTCCCATGCTGCCTTCGGTTTCTTCGCAATCTTCAGTTATCGGGCAGATGTGGTTTCACACAATTGCAATGGTTATTTCTTCAACGGCAATGATTCAACTCGCTGAGTTACCGGTGTGGGTTCTGTGTGCCACGGTTCTACTGGGTGCGGTCTTTACATTCCAACTTTTTGCGCTGAAAGAGAACTCAGATAATTACAATAAAGTTGCGGCAGGAATTTTCCACTGGTCAATCACTTACTTAAGCTTGCTCTCGATCTTGCTCGTTGTTGCTCAGCTATTAAGCGCTTGAGTAATATCTTTGAGCAAGTCATCTATATGCTCAAGACCAACTGAAAGCCTTACAACTGTAGGTGTAATTCCCATTTCAGCCTGAGTTTCTACAGATAAACGGCGATGCGTTGTAGAAGCAGGGTGAGTTATCAACGACTTGCTATCGCCCAAGTTATTTGAAATATCGATAACTCGAAGAGCATCCATAAACTTAAAGGCATCCTTCTGAGAGCCAGCAAACTCAATACCAATCGTTGTTCCGCCAGCCTTCATCTGCTTGGCAATTACTGCGCGATCAGGATGTGAAGCAAGCCCCGGATATCGCACGCTCTTGATCTCTTTTCGAGATTCTAGGAATTCAGCGATTGTCTGAGCGTTCTCGCACATACGAGAGACGCGAAGTTCCATTGTCTCGAGCGACTTAACAAGTACCCATGCATTAAATGCGCTGAGTGATGGTCCTGTGTGGCGAATAAATGGAATGAGTTTCTCGTGGATATATTCGAAGGAACCAAGGAGCGCTCCTGCCAGAACTCGTCCCTGACCATCAATATGTTTTGTCGCTGAATACATGACTACATCAGCGCCAAGTTCAAGCGGCTTCTGCAATACAGGAGATGCCATCACGTTATCTACAATCACAGTTGCACCAACTTTGTGTGCAAGATCTGAGACAAATCGAATATCAACAATCTCCATCAATGGGTTGCTTGGTGTTTCGATGAAGACGGCCTTCGTTGGTTTGGAAAGAGCCTTCTCCCAGCCGGCAGTGTCATTGGCCTTAACGAGTTCGTAGGTCACGCCCCATTTAGGAAGAATTTCTGTAATAACTACGTGGCAAGAACTGAACATAGAAGCCGACGCAACTACGTGATCGCCAGCTTCAACGAGGCATGCAAGGGAAGCGAACATCGCTGCCATGCCTGAAGCAGTTGCTACGCAGTAATCTGCACCTTCGATAGCAGCAAGACGCTTTTCAAACATTGCAACTGTTGGGTTATGGAATCTGCTGTAGAGGAAGTGATCTGTTCCATCCGTGAAGGAATCGAGAGCTTCTTGCGAATCTGCGTAAGTGAATCCGCTGTTGAGATAGAGAGCTTCAGAAGTTTCACCGAAACCTGAGCGAGCAAGACCTTCGCGAACCGCAGCAGTTTGAGAATTGACTTCCCAATCTGGTTCGCGGCGCTTTGGGTGCTCGTGATAGCCCCATACCTCTTTACTCATAAGCACATCCTAAGTCCATATTAAGAAAGCCTTAAGTATCGCCCGCTATATTGCCCACATGACCTCATTAGCGATATCCGTGAAGGATCTCAGCAAGAAATATGACTCAGGATTTGCTGTCTCACACGCAAATTTTGAAGTTCCACTCGGCACAATCTGCGGATTTGTTGGCCCTAACGGAGCCGGCAAGACAACGACAATTCGCATGCTGCTTGGACTCATCACGCCAACTGGTGGAACAGCTGAAGTTCTCGGCGAATCAATCACTCATCCTGAGAAATATCTTTCACGAGTTGGAGCAATGATTGAAGGTCCTGCCTTCTATCCCGCACTCACCGGCGAAGAAAACCTCAAAGTTTTAGCAACGCTTGGTGGATATCCAATCGAACGCGTTGATGAATTAATTAAAACTGTTGGTCTTGAAGGTCGCGGAAATTCAAAGTACAAGACTTATTCACTTGGAATGAAGCAACGCCTCGGAATCGCAGCGGCACTGTTGCCAGAGCCAAAGGTGCTCATTCTTGACGAGCCAACCAACGGTCTCGATCCTGAAGGCATCCAAGAGGTCCGCGATCTTCTCAAAAAGCTAGCAAGCCAAGGCACAACAGTCTTTGTCTCTTCACACTTGCTCTCTGAACTCGAAATCATCAGTGAATACATCGTCATGCTACGAAAAGGTGAAGTTGTATTTGCAGGGCCTATCCAAGATTTATTCCTCATGCAGCAACCATTTATCTTGGTTAAGACAGATTCACAGAGTGATCTACAAAAGATTGTTGCAATCGCTGAGGCAGATGGACATAAAGCAACCATTCGATCTGAGGTTGCACATATTGAAGGACCAGCGGATTGGGCCGGAACGCTTAATCGCAAGGCCTTTGATGCAGGGATTTTGATTACCCAGCTTTCGCCTCAAATGCCTAACCTCGAAGAGACATTCTTTGAGATGACAGGAGAAAAGAAATGATCCGTATCGTTCGCGCTGAATGGCGAAAATTGCGCCGTCCAACCCTCTTTCTGGGCACTATCGGTGCAGCTCTCTTCTTTACGGGGCTCACATCTACTTTTCTTTATTTGATGATTGATTCCGAACAAGGAAATGGAGACCGCGGACGACAAATCGGCCGTGAAGTACTTGAACTCGCTGGTGGTTCTGTTTATGGATTTGCATCCGTTGGTGGATTACTCGGTGTCATTGCGCTCTGCGTCTTTGCCGCCCAGACTGCGCAGGAATACACATACGGCACTTTGCGAAATATCTTGGTTCGCCAACCCGGCCGTGTTCGAATTCTCATCGGCAAGTTCATTGCGATGAAAATATTTGCGCTCATCATGATTCTTATTTCAGCTGCTGTAAGTATTGGAATCTCTTACTTCTTATCTGATCGCGCAAAAGTTTCTACCGAGCTTTGGTTTACATCCGATGGATATACCGAAATTGGAAAGACGCTGGTCAACGTAACAATCTCTGTTGTCTACTTCGGAATCGTGGGAATGGTCCTTGGCCTTCTCCTTCGTTCACCAATTTCTGCAATCTCAATTGGTGTCCTATGGATTCTCATTATTGAAAATCTATTGGGTGCCGTGAAGCCAGTATTCCTCGAATGGATGCCTGGCAACCAGCTCACCTTGATTGCTCAAGGCGGTAGCGCAGATATTTCATACTCGCATGCGTTAACTCTGGGAACTTCCTATGTATTGGTCGGAGCACTTGTTGCGACCGTGCTCTTTTCACGGAGAGATGTGGCTAACTAGCGACACTCGCGCCATACCCCGTTATATAGATGCGGGCTCAATTATTCTTCAACAATGCGTCGGAGAAAGAGCTTTATTTGCCTTGCAATCATTGCAAGCTTAACTCTTGCCTCGACCCCTGCAATTGCAAAACCTAAGCCAACTCTGGCCGAAATCGAAGCTGCGAAGCAGGCAGAGGCAGCGAAGAAGAAGGCCGCCGATGCTGCGGCGAAGAAGTTAGCAGCGGCCAATCTCACTCTTAAGCAATTAACTGCACGCGCAAATACGGCCCGAGCTATCTATCTCAAAGCGAAGAAAGAGCTAGACATTGCTACGGCGCAAGCAGTTGCAGCTGCCAAGTACGCGGCAGAAACAGCTGAGGCAGTTGCTGAAGCACATCGAGTTATCGGAAAGTTGGCAGCAGATGCCTACATTCTTGGTGGAAGCATGAGCGATATTCAACCGTTGTTGAGCGCAAATGGTCCGCAGGATCTTGTTGATCAACTCTCGACTCTTAACACTCTCGGTGCCCGAAATACGACTGCGCTCGAGCGTTATAAAGCTGCTGAAATTATTGCAAGGGCTGCGAAGAAGAAAGCAGATGAAGCGCGCGCAATTCAAGTTGTTGCTACCGCAAAGGTAGAAGCTACTAAGAAGATTGCCGATGCTGCTCAAGCGCTTCAGCAGAAGGAAGTTAATAAACTTAGAGCAGTTCAAGATAAATTGATTCGCGAATTAGCAAGTGCGCGAAACGTTCGAATAACTCTTGAACAGCAACGTCAATTGGCGCTCTTGGAAGAGAGTCAAGCAACTACTGCTACGACGACAATCAACCAAGCAAAGGTTTGGCCAGATCGCGGCTTTAAGGGACGTTCGACAATTCGTACGACTGAAGCACAGCGATTAGCAGCCGTTGAATACGCAAAGAAGCAGGTGCTTGCACGTAAGCCATACATTTGGGGAACTCAAGGACCAAACTCATTCGACTGTTCTGGTCTTGTCTATGCCGCATATAAATCAGCTGGTCTGGGCTGGCCAAATTGGGATCGCCTGAACTCTGCTCTGTACTCGGGTTATACGAAGCATGTCCCATTGACTCAACTTCAGCCTGGCGATCTTCTCTTCTACTCCTACAAAGGAACTATCTCCACGATTCACCACATCACAATTTATGCAGGCGGAGGAATGATGTGGGAGGCGAACTCAAAGGGCAAAGGCTTGCTCTACTCAAATATCTACAGCGTTAAGGGGCTTATGCCTTTTGGTGGTCGGGTCTAATCTTCACTCATGACTGATGCAACCGTTGCTATTCGCAACGCAGTAAAGCCCTACCTTGCATCTCTTGAAGCAGGTGACACAGTTCTTGTTGCAGTTTCCGGAGGCGCGGACTCACTTGCACTTGCATATGCAATTCTTAAGGAATCTCAAACAAATGCAATTTCAGCGATTGGCGTAACTATTGATCACCAATTACAAAGTGGTTCAAGTATTCAAGCAGAAAAGGTAGAAGCTCAGTTAAAGAGGATGGGTTATGAGAAAGTTATTACTCGCAAAGTTGTGGTCACTACTCAGTCCGGCATCGAGGCTGGCGCTCGTGATGCACGTTATCAAGCTCTTGCTGCGTGCGCTGCGCAAGAGAAGGCAACGCAAATCTTCTTAGGCCACACACGCGATGATCAAGCTGAAACTGTTCTACTCGGTTTAGCTCGCGGATCAGGAACACGTTCACTTTCTGGAATGGCAATTAGAAATGGAATCTACCTGCGTCCACTTTTAGGTATTACTCGTGCCGAAACTGTTGCTGCATGTAAAGAGATCGGAATTGATCCCTGGAACGATCCGCATAATGGCAATACAGAATTTTCTCGAGTACGAGTTCGCAGCGAAGTTCTTCCATTGATGGAAGAGAAATTAGGTCCTGGAATTTCTGCCGCACTTGCAAGGAGCGCATCTCTATTGCGAGATGATGCCGATGCCCTTGATGAGATTGCCCAGAAAGAGATGACAGCGCTCGATCCGGCTCGGCTCGATTGCGAGCATTTAGCGAGCCTGGCGAGAGCTATTCGCTCACGTATCCTGAGGGCGGCTATCTACGCTGCCGGAGCCCCATCAGGCTCAATTACAGCCGATCATTTAGCCGCAGTTGAGGCGCTCGTCACTTCATGGAGGGGCCAGGGGGCTATCAGCCTTCCGGGTGGTGTGAAGGTTGAGCGAATTTCGGGCAGACTTTCGCTCTTAGCCCAGCCTTAACTATCGAGGAGCAGACCACGTGGATTTAGCAGCAGTCGGAACCGATGTTGAAAAGGTAATCGCAACAGAAGAGCAACTTGCAACAAAGATTGCTGAACTTGCAGCTCGCGTTGATGCAGATTACAAAGATAAGAACGTTCTTCTTGTCGGTGTTCTCAAGGGCGCAATCATGGCGATGGCCGACCTCACTCGTGCAATGCAGACTCATATTGAGATGGATTGGATGGCGGTTTCTTCTTACGGTTCTGGAACAAAATCAAGTGGAGTTGTTCGTATTCTCAAAGATCTCGACCGCGATATCACTGGACGCCACGTTCTCATAGTCGAAGATATTGTTGATACCGGACTGACACTTTCATGGCTTAAATCAAATCTTTTCTCTCGAGGCGCAGCATCAGTTGAAATTCTTGCAATCCTTCGTAAACCAGAGGCAGCAAAAGTTGAAGTTGATGTGAAGTACGTTGGCTTCGATATTCCTAAGGAATTCGTTGTTGGCTACGGTCTCGATTTTGATGAGAAGTACCGCAACCTTTCATTTATCGGTGTGCTTGCAAAGCACATGTACTCATAAGGATATTTATGACTTCCCTCGAACCACAGAAGAAATCAAATAACCCGATGGATAAGCTGAAGAAGGCAACATCTAAGAAGGGTCAGAATTCGCCCGTTAAAGATGGCGGCAAGAAGGCTCCTCTTACTCGCTCTCAAAAGATTTTCCGCGGACCTCTCTTCTGGATCATCGTTGCAATCTTTGGTGTCTCTATCTTTGGCCAGATTTCTTCAGCATCAGGTCGCTATACCGAGATCAAAACATCACAGGCAATTGATGCAATTTCTCGCTCACAAGTTGAATCCGCAGTTTTGGTCGATAAGTCTCAGAAGATCCGCTTGGTTCTCTCAAATGGCAACACCATTAAGGGTTCAACGAAAGTTGAAGCTTCCTACGTTGCGCGCCAAGAACCGACTCTTGTTGATGCGCTAACAGCTAACCCGCCAGCAAAGGGCTGGAGCGTTGATGTTCCAACGCAATCCTTCTTCACAACATTCCTATTTTCATTCGGACCAATTCTGATTATTGGATTCCTCTTCTTCCTCATGATGAGCCAGGCGCAAGGCGGTAATCGCGTCTTCTCCTTCGGAAAATCCCGTGCGAAGTTACAAGATAACGATGTTCCGCAAAACACCTTTGCCGATGTTGCAGGATCCGACGAAGCGATTGCTGAACTTGAAGAGATCAAGGATTTCCTTGCAGACCCTGCCAAGTACGCGCTCTTGGGTGCAAAGATTCCTAAGGGAGTTCTTCTCTATGGCCCTCCAGGAACAGGAAAGACACTTCTTGCGCGCGCTGTTGCTGGTGAAGCAAAAGTTCCGTTCTATTCAATTTCAGGTTCTGACTTTGTTGAAATGTTTGTCGGTGTTGGTGCAGCTCGCGTGCGCGATCTCTTCAATCAAGCAAAGGCGAATGCACCAGCAATTGTCTTCGTTGATGAAATCGATGCAGTCGGTCGTCAGCGCGGTGCAGGTATGGGTGGCGGTCACGATGAACGCGAACAAACTCTCAACCAGTTACTCGTCGAGATGGATGGCTTTGAAGCTAATGGCCAAGTAATTCTCATCGCTGCAACAAACCGTCCCGATGTTCTTGATCCAGCGCTCTTGCGCCCAGGTCGTTTTGATCGACAGATTCCAGTTGAACGTCCCGATCTCAAAGGCCGCGAAGATATTCTCAAAGTCCATGCAAAGGGCAAGCCGATCTCTAAGGATGTCGAGCTCGTTGCATACGCTCGTCGCACACCAGGATTTACAGGTGCAGACCTTGCAAATGTATTGAATGAAGCGGCTTTGCTGACTGCACGTGAAGGCCAGAAGACAATTAACAATTCACAGATTGATGAAGCGATCGATCGTGTAATGGCTGGCCCACAACGTAAGTCGCGTTTGATGTCTGAAGAAGAACGTCGAGTTACTGCGTATCACGAAGCAGGACATGCACTAGTTGCGCACGCACTGCCACATACAGATCCCGTTCATAAGATCACGATTATGCCTCGTGGACGCGCTTTGGGTTACACAATGGTTCTTCCCGATGATGACAAGTACTCAACAACTCGCAATCAGTTACTTGATCAGTTGGCCTATTCATTAGGTGGACGTGCTGCAGAAGAACTTATCTTCCATGATCCATCAACCGGTGCATCAAATGATATTGAGAAGGCAACAGCTCTGGCCCGTGCCATGGTTACTCAATACGGTATGACTGAAGCAATTGGCGCAATCAAACTTGGTTCAGATGTATCAGAACCATTTATGGGCCGCGATTATGGTCACCAACGCGATTACTCTGAAAACGTTGCAGCTCTTGTAGATGCTGAAATTCGCAAGCTCATCGATACAGCGCACCAAGAGGCATATGACATTCTTGAAGCTAACCGAACAATTCTTGACGAAATGGTTCTTCATCTCCTTGAAAAAGAAACCCTCAATAAGGAAGAGATCGCAGAGATCTTTACAAAGGTGAAGTCTTGGCCTACGCGTCCAGCTTGGACAGGTTCTGCGACTCGCATTCCTTCTTCACAACCACCGGTAGATATTCCTGAACGTGTAGTGGCACCAGTTGAAGATGCTCCACGTAAGAATCGTCGCGTAAAAAAGGCCACCTCCAGTGAGTGATATTTCTTCTGTATCAATGGGTCCCAGTGATGGAAGAGCATCACACCCATACGATCAGGAGCGCGCAGAAAAAGCTGTTCGCGAACTTCTTCTTGCACTCGGTGAAGACCCTGAGCGCGAAGGACTCAAAGAGACTCCGGCCCGCGTAGCACGCGCATTTAAGGAGAATTTTGAAGGGCTCTGGCAGAAGCCAGAAGATGTTCTCACAACAACTTTTGATATCGGTCATGAAGAGTTGGTCATCATCAGAGATATCGAAGTTTTTTCTCATTGCGAGCATCACCTCACTCCTTTCCACGGAGTAGCTCATATTGGATATATCCCTAGTGGAAAAATCACCGGACTCTCAAAAGTGGCACGTCTAGTTGATCTCTTTGCCCGTCGCCCGCAGGTTCAAGAGCGACTCACAACCCAAATTGCAGATGCGCTCGTCGAAATATTGAAACCGATGGGCGTCATTGTCATTATCGACTGCGAACATTTGTGTATGTCGATGCGTGGAGTAAGAAAATCACAGGCTCGAACAACTACTTCGGCAGTTCGTGGCGTACTCCGTGATGCAACAACTCGTGCTGAAGCAATCAGCCTCATTACGAATCGATAACCGCTGATGTTGGTGATGGGAATTCTCAACGTCACACCCGATTCTTTTGCCGACGGTGGACTTCATTTCGACACAGAGTTAGCAATTTCGCACGGCAGAGAAATGATTGAAGATGGTGTCGACATTATCGATATCGGGGGAGAATCAACTCGCCCTGGTGCAGATCGCGTATCTGCCGACGAAGAACAAGCTCGAGTTATTCCGGTTATTCGTGAACTTGCCAAAGAGAGCGTCGCCATCAGTATCGACACCATGCGCGCATCAACAGCCAAGCTAGGTGTAGAAGCTGGCGCCACGATAGTTAATGATGTCAGCGGAGGAGCTGCCGACCCAGAGATGTTTTCAACTGTAGCTCAATTGAATTGTAAGTACACGCTGATGCACTGGCGCGGACACTCAAAAGATATGAATTCAAAGGCGATTTATTCAGATGTTGTGGCTGAAGTAATTGAAGAGATGACAATTCAATTGGATAAAGCTCTAGCGGCTGGAATTAAGCGAGAGAACATCATTCTCGACCCTGGTATCGGCTTTGCAAAGGACGCCGAACATAACTGGGAAATTCTTAACCGTATTGATGAATTCATCGCTTTGGGTTACCCAATTCTTATTGGGCATTCACGTAAACGTTTTCTTGGTGGAGAGACTCCTGATGATCGCGAAGAAGCGACCGTACAAGTTACTCAATCGCTTGTGGGTAAAGGTATTTGGGCAGTTAGAGTTCATGGTGTGAAGGCGAATAAGGAAGTAATCAGCTCATGAGCGACAAGATTTCACTTAAGGGTATTTGGGGCTTTGGATATCACGGAGTCTTTGAACACGAAGCAAAGAATGGTCAAGATTTCTTTGTTGATCTCGAGATTTCACTGGATCTTTCTAAACCAAGTAAGTCAGATGACCTTGCAGAGACTATTGATTACGGCGCCCTTGCAGAACTTGTGGTTGAAGAGATCACCGGAGAACGAGTAAAACTGATTGAGCGACTTGCAGGGCGAATTGCTGATCGCATTAAGTCAGGTCATCCAGAGATCACTTCAATTGCCGTCACAGTGCATAAACCGAAGGCGCCAGTTTCTGCTCAAACTTCAGATATATCGGTAACAATTACTCGATGAAGGCTGTTGTGGCACTTGGTGCAAATATTGGTAATCCAAGTGAACAGATGGATTTGGCAATCGCCATGCTCAAAGAAGCGACTGATGTAGTTGCCGTTTCTACTAATTACACAACTAAACCAGTCGGTGGACCTGAACAACCTGATTACATCAATGCTGTCTGCATTCTTGAAAGTGATTTGCCAGCACTTGATTTGCTTTCGCTCCTTCAAGGAATTGAAAAATCACTTGGGCGCGAACGTGTAGAGAGATGGGGGCCACGCACCATTGATCTCGACCTCATTCAATATGGCTCGCTCTTGAGCAAGGCCGAAGAGCTTGAACTTCCTCATCCGCGGGCGCATGAACGCCGCTTCGTTCTCGAGCCATGGCATGAGATTGAACCTGATGCCGTTTTGCTTACACATGGCAAAATCTCAGAGCTTTTGGCGCAACTGTCCTAACGCCTTAGAATTTATGTACTGCCTGCCCGGTACCTGAAAGGACTGGAGCCATGAAAGTAGTAACAAATGCCCGCGAGCTCCCTTCTGCCTGCGCTTTTATCCCAACAATGGGAGCCCTTCATGCTGGCCATGCATCTCTCTTCAACCTTGCAAAGAAATACAGCGAGAACGTCGTTGCAAGTATTTTCGTTAATCCACTGCAATTTGAGAGCGAAGAAGATTTAGCAAAGTACCCACGTACTCCAGATATTGATATTGAAATCGCAGCGGCTGCAGGAGTTACACATTTGTGGCTACCAAATCAGTCAGAGATTTATCCAGCTGGATACGCAAAACAAACAGCTGGCCCTATTGGCGATATCTACGAAGGTAAGTCGCGACTTGGTCATTTTGATGGAGTTCTAACCGTAGTTCGTCGCCTCTTTGATTTAGTGAATCCTAAAGTTGCCATCTTTGGTGAGAAAGATTTTCAACAATTGCAGTTGATTAAGACAATTGCGGGAGATGTTGAAATTATTACTGCTCCAACGATTCGCGAAAGCGATGGCCTTGCTCTTTCTTCTCGCAATATTCGATTAACTCCGGAAGGTCGACTGGCTGCGGCAGTGATTCATAGGGCGCTTTCTCAATCAACTTCGGAAGAAGAGTTAAGAGCGATATTGGCGACTGAGTCTGCATTTACCGTGGATTATGCAGATTTCATTGATGAGAAGACATTCACGCACGCTCAACCAACCTCACGTGATGTCCGTGCAATTGTCGCCGGGTGGATAAATGGTGTGCGTTTGATTGACAATATGCCTATGGGAATTCGCGCATGAAGCTTCTAGCTCCAGCACCTGGCTGGACCGCTTCTGCCGACGTGATTGTCGTGGGATCAGGTATTGCAGGTCTTACTACTGCACTGCAATGTCGAACATACGGGTTATCGGTTCTGCTTGTCACTAAAGCACGCGTTGATGAAGGCTCCACAAAGTGGGCTCAAGGCGGTATCGCAGCTGCACTTGGCGATGGCGATTCACCAGAAGCTCATGAAAAGGACACGCTCGTTGCAGGCGCAGATCTTTGTGATGTTGAAGCCGTCCGAGTACTTGTCACCGAAGGTCCTGAAGCAGTCCGTAAATTAATTGAACGTGGCGCAATCTTCGACAAGGAAGATAGCGGCGAAATCGCTCTCACACGTGAAGGTGGACATTTACGGAATCGCATTCTGCACGCAGGAGGAGATGCAACAGGTGCTGAAGTTTCACGAGCACTTCTAGCTGCAGTGCAGAACGATCCTGAAATTGAAGTTGTAGAACACGCGCTCGTTCTTGATGCGCTCAAGAACGATATCGGTGAAGTCTGTGGAGTAACTCTTCACGTAATCGGTGCTGGTAGCCGTGATGGAGTCGGCCGTGGACTCGCACGCGCTGTAGTTCTTGCAACAGGTGGACTTGGTCAAGTATTTGCACAGACAACTAATCCATCTGTTTCAACAGGTGATGGCGTTGCACTTGCACTGCGAGCAGGCGCAAAAGTTGCTGATGTTGAATTCATTCAATTCCATCCAACCGTTTTATGGCTTGGTGATAACTCTGAAGGACAGCAGCCACTGATTAGCGAGGCTGTTCGTGGTGAAGGTGCATATCTTCTCGATGACCAGGGAAATAGATTTATGCAAGATATTCATCCGCTCGCTGAACTTGCTCCTCGCGATGTTGTTGCAATTTCAATTATGCGCGTCATGAATAAGACAGGCGCGCATCACGTCTGGCTTGATGTCCGCCACCTTGAGGGATTTAAAGAACGTTTCCCAACGATTTATGCATCATGTATTTCACACGGCATTGATCCGCTGAAAGATTTGATTCCGGTAGCCCCTGCTTCGCACTATGCATCTGGGGGAGTTCGTGTAGATCTCAACGGTCGCACCAGCGTCAATGGCCTCTATGCATGCGGTGAAACAGCCTGTTCAGGCGTTCATGGTGCTAACCGTCTGGCATCAAACTCTCTCCTTGAGGGTCTCGTTTTCAGTGCGCGAATCGCCGCCGATATCGCTGAACATCTCCCCGAGAAGAGTGATCCAGTTGAAAATGCATCTCAAGCAATATTGCTTGATCCAAAAGTCCGTCATGAGATTCAAGTAAGTATGAGCCGTGGCGCGGGAGTCCTTCGCTCATCAGATTCACTATTGAAGACGAGCTCTGATTTAACACGTATTGAAGATAAGAAGAGCACAGAACCATGTGTTGAAGCATGGGAGACCACCAACTTATTCCAGCTTGCTCAAGCAATTCTCAAGGCGGCGCTCATTCGCCAAGAGACTCGCGGGTCTCACTGGCGCGAAGATTTTCCTGAGACAAGCAATCAATGGAAGAAGCGCATTGTGCAACAACTTGATCAAAAGGGTTATTGGACCAGCGGTTATCAGGAGGTTGGAAGCAAATGATTGATCGCGACCTAATCAAACGGGCACTTGCTGAAGATTTGCAAGGCGGAGAAGACATCACATCAGTTGCAACGGTTTCAGGCGATGAGAAAGTTGTTGCCGACTTTGTCTCTCGCAAGCCAGGCGTTGTAGCTGGAATAGATATGGCGCGCGCAGTTCTTGAAGAAGTTGGACTCACTGATATTTCAGTACACATTCAAGATGGAACATCTGTCAAAGCCGGAGAAGTATTAATGACGGTTCGTGGCGATACTCGTGCAATTCTTCTTGCAGAGCGCACAGCACTTAACTTCTTAGGCCACCTCAGCGGTATTGCAACCCTGACTCGAGTCTGGGTTGATGCAATTGCAGGTACACACTGCCAAATTCGCGATACTCGTAAGACCACTCCGGGAATGCGTTTACTTGAAAAGTACGCAGTCCGTATGGGTGGCGGAACTAATCATCGAATGTCACTAAGCGATGCAGCGCTGATTAAAGATAATCACATTGCTGCAGCTGGTGGGGTTGCAGAAGCATTCTCAAAGGTGCGCGCTAAGTTCCCAACTTCAGAGATTGAAATTGAAGTAGATACTCTCGATCAATTACGTGAAGTCTTGCTACTGAAGCCTGATCTTGTTCTTCTCGACAATATGAGCCCAGCACAGTGCGAAGAGGCTGTTTCTATCGTTGCGGGCGCGACCAAACTCGAAGCGTCAGGTGGCATCTCGCTCGAGAACGCAAAGGCATATGCAGATACCGGAGTTGATTACCTAGCGATTGGCGCACTGACACACAGCGCACCAGTTTTTGATATCGGTTTAGATCTGAGAGCGGAGTAGCGATGTTATTAACAGTAGATGTAGGAAACACAAATACAGTTCTTGGAATCTTCGATAAGGAAGATCTCGTTAAATCATGGCGCGTGAAGACTGACCCACGTACTACGGCAGACGAACTATGGCTTCAATACAGCGCACTCATTAGTGGATATCCACTCACAGGTTTATCAATCTGTTCTACAGTCCCTGCAACGCTGCGCGAACTTCGCACCATGATTGCAACATACTTCGCTGATATTCAAACAACGATTGTTGAACCAGGAACTAAGACTGGCGTTCAGTTACTCGTTGATAATCCAAAGGAAATCGGTGCCGATCGCATCGTCAACACACTTGCTGCGCATACCTTGTATGGCGGACCAGCAATTGTCGTTGACTTCGGAACTTCGACAAACCTCGATGTTGTTTCTCCAAAGGGTGAATTTCTCGGTGGGGCACTTGCTCCAGGAATTGAAATTTCAGTCGATGCACTGGCGGCTCGTGCAGCACAACTCCGTAAAGTCGAATTGATTCGACCAAAGAACGTTATTGGAAAAAATACAGTCGAAGCCCTTCAGTCAGGAACTATCTTCGGATTTGCTGGACAAGTTGATGGCCTTGTTGATCGTATTACTGCAGAACTAGCAAAGGATTACGACGAAGCTCCAACAGTTATTGCGACAGGTGGCCTAGCCCCACTTATTATCGGAGTCTCTGACACAATCGATGAGCATGAACCAGATCTGACTCTTATCGGCCTGCGCCTTATCCATGAGAAGAATCAGTAGCGATAAAAGGTAGACTCAACGCCCTATGACAATCGATAACACGCCTGCGACAGAAGACGACCTACCCGAGCAACTTCGGATCCGTCGTGAGAAGCGCGCCAGCCTTATTGAGCGTGGAATCGAGCCATACCCAGTCGCAGTCGCCCGCACCAAATCTCTC
>Ga0222712_10003015_pt1 | contig 18740 bp, 16 predicted proteins | sample C33_657DmetaG_FD_165043 | JGI IMG/M metagenome (GOLD analysis project Ga0222712, IMG submission 165043) | Estuarine water microbial communities from San Francisco Bay, California, United States - C33_657D | ecosystem: Environmental > Aquatic > Marine > Unclassified | place: USA: California... | reverse complement strand
CTCGACCGGCTTCAACCCTGGTATTCTGATCGGCACCGCGGCCAGCACTCCTGGCGCAGCCAAGGTCTGGTTCATCCATAACCACCCGTCCGGCAAGTCCAGCTTGTCGCCGGCTGACATTAGCTCCGGCGGCAACATCGAGCGACTGCTCAAAGCTGCCAACCTGGACTACATGGGAACCATGGCTGTCGCCGGCACCCGGTATGCGCAGATGACTCCTAGCGGCCGGATCGAAAGCAACCGACCCATCAAGCCCGCCCCCCGTAGGTTCAAGGTCCCGGTCACGGAGCGCATGTTCTCGTTCCGCGTCAGCCATGACAAGGTATCCCATGGCGATCCGTCGATCGCCATGACCGAAGCCGAACGTATTTTTGGCAAGGATCAGCCTGGCCTCATCCTCCTGGACAACAGCAACCGCATGGTTGCCACGATCCCCCTGGCTGCCGACGTGCTCCAGGCCATGAAGGCTAAGATCCCCGGAACAGATCAGACCGGCTTCAACCGTTTCGTGTCCGGCATCGACCGGTCTAACCCCGTCAACCTCATGATCTACACGGCTAGCCTGGACCAGGACGTCGCCCGCAAGGTCATTCAGAACATAAGTGGCGTCGCCCAAGCCACCAAGCTCAACGTCCTGGACGCTTTCGGCGCCGGCAGCGTGAGCCGTCAGTCTGACATTCGCCCCTACGGCTCTGACTTCAATGAGTCTGGATCTGAATACACCCCGGACGGCGGCCAGGCCAGCGAGCCTCAGACCCTCCGCGACGTCGTAGACCAAGCGGCTAAAAAAAAAAATGAGTTAGAGGTTGGTGAGGGTGAGCCGGACGCGGAAGGCATGGTCAAAATGGGCGAGCTTGAGCGCTCGTGGCGCGAGCACCTGGCTGCCAAGAAGGAAGCTGCAGCCAGGGCTGCGGTAGCTCCTGGCGGCGTCCGCGCCAACCATGATAACCAGGCCCTGGCAGACAACGGCTTCATTACTTATCGAGCCAGCCAGGACATGGCCAAGATCATGGAGCGCATCAATAAGCGCTTCCCGGACGGTTACCCGGTTGACGGATGGAAGGCAGATGGAACCTATGGCCGTGAAAAGAAGAAGATCGCCAACCTACGGTTGAGCTACACCAGCGACGGGGATCCGCTTGGCAACTTTGAAGCCCAGGACTATGTCATTATCAACGCCGTTTTCGAGGACGGCACGACGCGCCAGATCGCCAGCCTGGATCTAATGCGTGGTTACGCAAGCACACCGGAGTCCCCTACCCTCGTGACCAAGGTCGGCATGAGCGACGTAAACACCGATCTGCAGAAGCTTGGCCTTGGCAGTATCATGTATGTCGAAGGCGGCGAACGCTTGCGGCGCATGGGTCAGCGCTACCTCACCGGATCGGTCATTAACCCGGCTGCCGTAGCTACGCGCGTCAAGGCCTTCCCCGCAGGAAGCACCGAGCTATTGGCCGTCCCTGGATCTGCCAACATGAGCCAGAAACAGATGGCGCAAGAGGCGCTCTTGCTCATCAAGAGTGGCGTTGCCGCCTACACCAGGACAACCCTGGACCCGAACGTAGCCCTGGAGCCAGGCGCCGAAGCCAACCAGGACGACCAGCTGACGGAGCCTGGCGCCGGCTACGACGACGGCGAGAACACCCGTATCCCAGGCAGCGAGCGCGACGAGCGCCTCAAGAAACTTGATGCTATGGCCCTCAAGATGGAGCGCCTTGGCTACATGCACATCGGCCATGGATACAATGCCGACTACGCCAACCCTACCGCCTGGAAAAAGAACGCCAAGCTGTGGTCGTTTACGTCGGATAACCGGATCGTTTTCAGCAAGACCCTCGACAAGCTTGAGAAGGCAGCGATCAAGAAATACAAGATTGAGCTCAAGCAAGCAGAGGAAGCTCTGGCTGCCGGCGGCGAGAGGGCTTACTACGAGTATCGCATTAGGTGGCTCAAGGGACGCATAGACAGAATGAACGGCGACATGAAAAGCCATTCGTCTTACATTACGCACGGCATTGGCGGCGGTTTCAATGAAACCGAATACAACGGGCGCAACCCACAGGGCCGCGTCGAGGTAACCGAGGACGGCGTCCTGGTCAGCATCACCCGTTTCCGTGGAAACATGGAGTCCGTGGCCGACGAAAGGATGATCATGCAGGAGCTGCGCGACGCGGTTGCAGATGATCTTAACGTCTCTCCGGACACGGTTCGTGTCGTAGACATGGACGGCGGCACGAACGAGACTGACACTATGCAGACGCCGGAGGACGGCAGCGCCAGGGAGCCTGGCGCCGAATACGGTTCTGAATACGAGGCCGGCCTCGTGGACAACTACAAGTCCATGGCCGAAGCCGGCATGGATGATCGCCTGGCCACCCTGGGCGACAGGCAGCTGGCCGATCTGGCAGCCCGCGCAGCCGAGGCGTCTGCCCAGCTGCGCCAGGAAGCCGGCGAGAACCCGACCGACGCTCAGCTCGACTCCATCAACACGGCAGAGATGGAGGCGTTCGACGAATGGATGGCCGAGAATGAAGCCAACGACACCGGCGATCTGAACGAACCGGGCATGGCCTATGACGACGGCGAGAACCAGGCTATCCCTGGCAGCGATCGCGAAACCCGGCTCCAGGCCAAGCCTAAGCCCAGGCCCGCTTACTACACGGAGATTGGCCATGATCCGGACAACGCCGAGAACAGCTACATGTTCATGGTAGCTCCGAACGGAACCATGAAGATCATGCGCGTATCCGACCTCCAGAAGCTGGTCACGGATAAGGCTAAGAAAAACAAGACGACTAATTACAAGGGCGAGATCCAAACGACCTACGTTCTTGGAGACAGCGAGTTCTACCCGGACGACGAAGGAAACCTGGACCTTAGTGAGTTGACCCACAACGAATGGGAGGCAGCCACCGGCATCGGGTCGTCATTCGCATGGAAAAACGCCATCGCATTTGGACGCATTGAAGTGAAGGACGGAAAGCCCACGATCTCTCTTGGGGCTAAGGGTGCCAAGGGTATGGAGATGGTGGACTTTGGCGCCGGCGACAAGGTTCAGTCCGTGGTCCGCGACGCAGCCCAGGCCTTGATTGACAGCGGAAAAATCAACGGCGTCAACCAGCGCGCCGTGGGCATGGATTTTTCAGCCGACGGAGACAGCGGTAGTCCGGAATTTTTCAACCTAAACCAGACTGTCAGCGCCGCGGACACTAAACAGCTGGTCCAAGATCTGAAGGGCATGGACGTCGATGATGCCAAGGCCTACTTCCAAGAAAACCCGGACAAGGTTAGGGTCCTGTTCAACAGCAAGCTCCCGCCTCACCTTGAGAAAATCATCAAGGCCATGCGCGACGTCACCTACAACGAAGCCAAGGCATACCTTGAGTCTCACCCGATCGGAAAGCTGCTCGTAGCTAACGGCCGCCTGGTCCTGGTCAGAGATAGGATGGAGATCCCAGGCATGAGCCCGATGGAGGCATCCGCAGCCGGGTTTAACGCCATGGTCTACGGCGATAACCGCGAAGCCACCTATTTCGTAGGCGACGACATTTCCAAGGAGGAGATCGACGCGCTGATCAAGCATGAGATCGGCGTCCACATGGGCATCGGCAAGGACACAGACATGGTCAACGACCTGTTCGCAGAGCTGAGCGACCTGGTTCAGAACGGACCCGCCGGAGACATGGATAGGATCATGGCCGGACGGGCCTTAGCCGATGCGTTTGCTGTCGTCGCCGGTAACGCCCATAACGGCGCCAACATCTTGGACAAGATCAGCCGGGGCCTTGACTCATCCCGGACGCGCTACACGGACGAACGTATCACCAAGATCCTAAAGGAAGAAGGGTATACGGATGAAGATGTAGCTGCGTTTATGCGCATGTTCCGCGAAGAAACGCTTGGCTACCTAATGAACGTCATGGCCAGACGTGAAACCAACGTCAATGCCCCCAAGGATGGCCTGTTGAAGATCGTCATTCAATACATCAAGGCCGCGATCATTCGCATGGCCTACGCCAATAGCCAGGGCGGCAGCCGCCTGGTTGCGCGCGCTACCATGGGGACGCTTAAGGCCGGCTCCGCTGTTTCCGGTGTGCTTGGAATGTCCAAGATCGGAAACGCCGTCGGCATGAACGAGCTGAGCAAGCTCCTGTCTATCACTCCGGGCGACGTCCGGGCGATCGCCCAGGGCTACGTCCAGGCATACGCAGCCGGCAAAGAAGTCGCGGTTGCCAAGGCCAGGACCGGGACGTTTGAGATGGGTATCCAGGGGCAAGCCAGAGCTGCCCAGGAGGCGCGCGTGGCCGGCACGGCCCGCGATGCGGTTACCGACGCGGTCACGTTCTTCTCTAAGCGCAGCAACCGCGCTGACAGCGCAACCTTGTCCGGGTCTGAGGAGTTTGCGTCAAACGCCAGGACCAACCCTCAGACAGGTCAGCCAGACTCTGCCACCCAGGTCGAGGTTGGGCACATGAGCTGGAATGAAGTGCCTGGCGGCGTGAGTGAGTTCAAACCTATGGGTGAGATCAGCGGAACGGTTCCGCTTAGCCAGGCGCTTAGCCCTTCCGGTGACACGAGAGACTCATCTTTAATCGTAGCTGATGGTTCCGGAAACAAGATCGAGTTCCCTAGGATCAGCTCAATGGCTGCTGCTGCCGGCATGCCGGCAGATCTGGCTGCCAAGATCGACGTCCCCGTATACATCAGCCAGGGAAGGCAAGGATCCGGAGCAGATGGTAAGTTTGAAAACGGATCACAAACCGACACGGAAGGACAAAGCATGTCCGGGTTTGGACTTGAGCATGTTTCATGGAAGCACGGCAAGGACATGGATCTGCTAGCTGCTGAAGGAAAATGGGTTGAGGGTGATGCCGTTAGCGCTATTCAAAAAATAATGGCAGACGCAACTAACGTTGGCGTCACCATCAACAAGGACGGTTCCGTATACGGAATAAACGTTTACTCATCCAAGACTAACACGATCGTCGTGTTACGCATGTCTACCGGATCTAATCCGGTTCTTCATGTGATCACGGCTATTCCGTCAAACAACGTCATAAGAGATGGAAAGGTTAATCCTAAAAAACTTGGTTCACACCCAGAGTTTAAATTTAACCTGGATGGCTTTAAAACAGGCATGACCAAGAACGCTCCGGACGGGGCAACGGTTGAGGTGTTTGGATCTGACCATGGTGCAACTCAGCAAGCTAACGAACCTGGCACCAGCTACGGCCAGGCAGAGCAGACCGGCGAGCAGCAAGCTGCCGCTGAAGCCGAGACGCTGGAGAAGCTGCGCGAGGTCCAGGGCAACGGCCCTGCCGGCCCGGCGCTGTTCAACGCGATCCCGCCCACGCCACCCCCGCCCACGCCGACCACTCCCACTAGCCCGGCTCCGGCTCCGCTAAACCCGCCGGCAACGAACGACGACATGGCCCGCCGGGTGGGCGACGTCCTGCGCGGCCGTTACTTTGACGGGATCAGCACTAAAGCGCACCAGAACGCCGGCCGCACCGGCAGCGCAGCGGTCCGAGCTGTCGCGGACATTATCCACACCCGTCCCGGCACGGAGAACCCGTCGTCTGAGCGCGATCTGCCCAAGGCTATCATGAGCGCGCGGATCAAGTATCAGAACAAGTTTAACCAGATCATGCGCCCGCTGCGCGATCAGCTTGGTCGCATGACCAGCGAGCAGCGCGAACAGTTCTACCGCGAGCTCGTCGATCAGATCACCGGCCGGACCAACATCCAGCCTGGCGTAGCCGGCCATGCCGCGACGCAGCTGATTGATCTGCTCAAGGAGCTGCACGACTACAGGACCGCAGCCGGCGAGGACCTGGGCCAGGTCCAGCAATACTTCCCGGCGGTCTATAACTCCGAGCTGATCACGGCCAACCGGACCGCGTTCATCGCGGACGCGACCAGGGCCTACGAGCTGGAGCTCTCCCAGGATCCGAACCTTACCCCCCAGGAGATCCAGGCTAAGGCAGCAGCCGCCGCGGCTGCCCTGTATCGGACCCACACCAGGGGCATGGGCGACGCCGAATGGGCTAGCATCTTCAACAGCGGGCAGAACAGCCCTACGGAGAACAGCTCCAAGGAGCGCGTGTTCGGACGCCAGGCGCAGGGGATCATGTCCAAGTGGCAGACCCCGGATCCGTTCTATGTGATCAGCCGCTACATCGGCAGCGCGGTCAAGCGCGCCGAGCTGGTCCGGCGCTTCGGCCCGGAAGGCCAGAATTGGGAGGCCATGTCCAACGCCATGGAAGCCGACGGCGTCCCGATCGAGACGATCAACGAGATGGGCCAGCTGGTCAAGCTGGCCGCCGGCCTGGGGTCCACTCCCTTGGATAACTCCGAGCGCATGTTCATGGATACGGTCAACCTATACACCGCAGCCGCGGCCATGGGTAAGAGCGCTATGAATAACCTCTATGAGCCGGCAGCCATGGGCATCCGCGGATCTACCGTTGGCAACCCGTTCCGAACGGTCAACGCATACGCCGAAACCTGGTCGCGGTTTATCCGCAACCTGGTGCAGATGCTGCCGGTCCTAGGCCAGCACGTCGGCCCGACGTTCTGGCAGGAATACGGCGAGCATATCGGATCCATCCATAACTCCCTGGACGATGCCTGGATGAGCATGCACGCCATGGAGCACGGCATGGAAGAAACCAACCCGGCCATGCGCTGGATCACGAACCGCGTCTACCAAGCCAATCTCATGGAAGCCACGGAGAACGCCAAGCTCCAGGCCTCTCACGCCCTGGGCCATGCCTACATCCTGGATCACGCCAGCATGCTGGACGGCAGCCATTGGATCGCCCGGCTGCTTAAGTTCGACACGCGCAGCACGGCCGAGGAAGCCATGCTTGAGCTTGGTATCCCCAAGTCCAAGCAGGATGCCTTCGCCGCCTGGTGCGCTACGGTCAAGCAGACCAAGGACCGGGGCGCGCGCATGGCCATGATGACCGACGGGTCCGAGATGGCCCGCCTTTACGAGGAAGCGCAGATCCGCTTCAGCCATCAGTCCGCGGTCCGGGCTAACCGGGCTCACAAGCCGGTGTTCCAGGACGCCGTCCTGGGGCGCCTGGCCCTGCAGCTCATGAGCTTCAGCTACTCTTACTACTCCGAGGTCACCGATCGCATGTATCGCATGGCGTCGCGCGCGGTCACGACCAAGGACATGCCGGCGATCCAGCGCATCAGCATGATGCTCCCCCTCATGCTGTCTCCTCTGACCGTCGTGGCCATGGGCGCCTTGTTTGAAAGCAAGGACTACCTGTTCCCGACTGAGTCGTCCGAAAAGCGCAAGAAAGACCATTGGATCTACAAGCTGTTCAACGCCGCCTCGTTCGCGGGCATGTTCGGACCTAAGCTCGAAATGGCTACCAAGTATATCGCGCGCGATCAGCCGCCTGGCGGTGTCGCCGGGCAAACCCTGGTCGGAGCCGGCCGTGTCGGGAAGAAGGCGATCGAGCTCAGCATGGACGACAACAAGACCCCGGCTCAGAAGGAGGCTGCCTTGAAACAAGCTGCCGCCAGGGCGGCCATCGCGCCGATCAAGGGCGCCGCCGTGATCGCAGGATCCGCGCTGCACCCGGCCGCCGGCGCAGCTGCCGTCGCCTTAACCAACGACACCGGCTGGTCTAACGAGCTGCAGAACATTGAAACCCCCAAAAAGGGGACGGATCCCAAGCCGGAAGGGTTGCCTAAATACCGTAAGTAATAAGATCTAAACCATGAGCTACATCATTACGTTCGCCCTGGGTCTAACCGCCGGATTTATCGGAGGCTTGTTGGTGTTCCGGAAGAACCGCGAGAAGATCGACCAGGCTGAAGCCAAGGCGCGGTCCATCGCAGATCAGTTCAAAAATTGAGATCAGCTCTCGTCATATGCTTGGCCCTCGCAGGGTGCAGCTCCAAGCCGGCGCCGGTCATAGAACCGTCTACGCCGGCCGCGCAGCTTGGATCCCTGGGTGCAAAGCAGGACAAGATCGACGCCCGCGTAGCCGGTGCCCTGGTGGCAATCGAGACAAACGCGGACAAGCCCCCGGTCGTAAGAGCTGAAGCCAAGCTAGCGCAATCATACTTACCGCCGGCGAGCGAGGGCGACAAGGCCTTCGCCTTGGCCAGGGCTGCAGCTCAAGATGAGAAGGCATACCGCGATCAGATGGAATACGGGCGCAAGTTCTTGGAGAGATTGAACCTTGATTGGAAGAAGGCCGACGACCTGGCTAAGCTTAACGCGGTCGAGATCAAGCGCCTGGCCGACGAGAACAAACAGCTGCGCTCCGATCTAGTGCGCGTCGAGAAGGAGGGTGATCGCCGGATCTGGACCCTTACCGGCGCTGCGCTCGTAGTCCTTGGCGGCGTGGCCATGGCTTTTGCCGGCATCAAAAAGGGCGCGCCGCTGCTAGTGGCCGGCCTGTTTGCCGGTAGCATCCCCTACATAATCGAGAGCGAATGGTTCACCTGGATCGTCGGAGGCACCGGCCTAGTCATGGCTGGGCTGCTGATCTGGGTGGCCTACGACAAGGCGAAAGACACCGTCAATGAGCCCAATCCCCCCGCCTAATCCGGACGAGGTTAACCAGGTCCTGGCCGACGGAGCCAAGGCTTCGGCCCTGGGCGCCGGCGCCATGACAGCGCGCCTCCTCCTCAGCACGGACAAGCAGAGCCTGGGCTACGTTGCGCGCCGGATCATGGTCGCTTGCATCGTCGGGTTCTTCGCGTCGATGGTAGTCCGCGAATACATACACAGTATCTCATTACAGTTCGCAGCCGTGGGCGCGCTCTCTTACGCAGCGCCGGAGGTTTGTGACTACGTTCTCCAATATATTCGTGCGAAAGGCCAAGCCCAAGTCAGCTCCGCAAAGCGCAAGCGATGAGGGCAATCTGCTGATCGCGATCGGCGTGACGTCGATCGTGTCGATCCTTTGCGCCGCGGCTACCGCCTATCTGATCCAGGCTACGCTCGACGCGTTCTCATCGAGCACGGCCATGGTCGGGTTGATCACGGACGCCGGCCTGGTGTTCGACGACAAGAACACCGAGCGCCAGCTGAGTAACGCGACCCTGGCGCTCAAGACTACCAGGGACATAGCCCTGGCCATGGCCGTCGGATCGGCGTTCGTCGCGATCGGGCTGCTGCTCCGGGCTGTAAAAGCTCGCAGTTAGCTGTAACAGACTCCTACAAAACGGAGTTGCGGGGGCCATGGCGCCGGGCACGTTGTCCCTACCAACCAATGTATCAGCTCGACGTTAAAGCCGTTATTCGCCGCTTCGGTGGACGAATGGAGCTTTGGCGCCGGCTCACCGCCATGAAGCACAGCATATCAGTTAAGACGATCGAGAAGTGGACCGAGCGCAGCTCGATCCCTTCGTCTCAGCTGCTGGTCCTCATGGCCCTGGCTAAGGAGGAGGGCAAGCCCCTCGTCATAGCTGACTACGTCATTTCCCACAAAACCGACAATGAACATCGACCCTCGTAACCGCACGACGGCTGAGCTGAAGCTCACCTTCGACAACATGTTGCAGACGCTGGACTCCCTCAAGGAGAACATCGCCCTGCACGAACAGATCCTCACGGAACGCTACGGCGCCGCCATGAAGCTCGCCCTGGAGGCTGCCGGCAAGACGTCCGGGGAGCTCACCCAGGAGATCGACGGCGTGAAGCTGGAGTTCTCCCTCAAGCCCAAGATTAAATGGGATAACCTCAAGCTGCGCGACGTCGCCGGCACGATGGATCCCGACATGGTCTACCAGATCTTCAAGATCGAGTTCTCCGTCCCGGAGCGAACCTTCAAGGCGCTCACGGACAAGAAGCTGATCGAGCAGCTGACCGAGGCCCGGACGGTTACCTACCCGGAGCCCAAGGTCACCTTCGCCTAATTTCCCAACCCAAAAAACACATGGAAAAAGACACGCCCAACACCCCGATCTATCAGTTCATCAAACAGCTTAAGGCCGAACGGCCGGAGGTTAAGATGGATCTCTCCCCAGCCAATTCCGACGGCGAACCCGGCAGCATCCCCGCCGTGGTTGACGTCAGCCCCCTTCAGCTCGCCGCGAACATGCCGGCCGACGGGGACGATTGGCGTTTCATCCAGCTGGACGAGAAGGTCTACTACAAAGAAGGACCTGTCTTGATCCGCGTCTGGCCCAAGCTTCGCAGCGACATGTCGCTTCTGTATTCCATCGTCTCTGCCCGTAGCGCAGCCGGCATGTCCGAGCTCCTCATGGATAAGGCCTACGCGACCGGCAAGCAGCTGAAGGCTACCCGCAGTAACTGATTTCCCTCCAACCAAACCGACATATGATCCGCATCATCAAAGCGGACGACCGACTGAAGGCCGTCCCCAAGATCAACATCGCCCTGTTCGGCCCGTCCGGCGCCGGCAAGACCACCCAGGCTCGCACCCTGGACCCCAAGACCACGCTGTTCGTGGACCTGGAGGCCGGCACCCTGGCCATCCAAGATTGGGCCGGCGACGTCCTAGACGTCCGGGCTACCGCCCAGGCCCTGGGCGCCCACCCGTGGGAGATCGCCCGCGCGCTCGCCCTCTACATCGGCGGCCACGATCCGTCTGATCGCGACGGCGCCTACAGCAAGGCAGCCTACGACCAGGTGGCCCAGCTGTTCGGCCCGCATATCAACCTGTCCAAGTATCAGACCGTGTTCGTGGACTCCATCACCGTTGCCTCGCGCGAGTGCTTTAAGTGGTCGCAGACCCAGCCGGAGTCCGTGTCCGAAAAGACCGGCAAGCCGGACAACCGCGCGGCCTACGGCACCCTTGGCCGTGAGATGATCCGCTGGCTGACCCATCTGCAGCATGCCCCCATGTCCATCGTCGTTGTCGGCATCCTCGACCAGGAGAAGGACGATCTTAACCGGATCACCTGGAGCCCGCAGATCGAGGGCAGCAAGACCGGCCGAGAGCTGCCGGGCATCTTCGACCAGGTGGTCACGATCCAGAACATGAAGGCCGACGACGGCAGCATGTATCGCGCGTTCGTCTGCCAGCAGCAGAACCCCTGGGGCTACCCGGCTAAGGATCGCTCCGGTCGCCTTGAGCTCCTGGAAGCCCCGGACCTGGGCGCCCTCATCCGCAAGATCCGGGAAGGCAAGCGCCTGGACACGACCATCACCACCACTCTGCCCACTAAGCAGTCCTAAAAACCAACCAAAAACCAAACATACATATGTTCGACCAAACCACCGGAGCCTCCGGCTCCTCCTCCAACCAGCTGATCCCTCACGGGACGCTCGCCTTCGCCGTGATCAAGGTGACCGGCGTCAAGAAGTCCAAGCGCACGGGGGGCGAATACGCCAACCTGGAGCTCACGATCAGCGAGGGTGAATACCAGCGCCGTAAGGTCTGGACCGTGATCATGAACCCCCAGGACCCGGCCAACATGGACGACGTCAAGCGCGCCGAGGGTAAGCCCGACGGCGCCAAGATGGGCCTCGTCGCGCTGACCCGGATCTTTGAGGCCGCCGGCGTGTTCACCAACGACCCGCGCAGCTACCAGAAGTTCAACGGCGCCACGTTCAACGAGATCCTCCAGCACATCGAGGGCCTCACCGCCGGCATCAAGGTCAAGGTCGCCAAGGGTGGCGACGGCTACGACGACAAGAACGAGGTCGCGGAATTCCTGTCTCCTAACCCGGCCTCCGGCGCGTCCCTTAATTGGAACAAGCTGGTCGGCGGCGCCACCGTGCAGGACGCCCGCAAGAGCGCCTTCACCGCGCCGATCCAGACGCCGACCCAGGCGCCCGCCCAGGCTGCCAAGCCTAGCGCCAGCTCGACGCCGCCCTGGCTGAAGAAGAACAACGCCGAGGACTCCAACAACCCCTACTAAACACCGGGGGACCGGCCGGCGATCTTGACTGACTCCGAAAGAGGGTCAAAGCTTCGCCGGTCGGTTGATCTTTGAAGAAGGGGCGAGAAGGCAGCTGCTAAACGTGGCGTCGGTTCCATTCCGGCAGTAATCTTCGTAGCGGTGACGTGTCCTTGGTTGGCACACCACTCCCGCCGCCCCCCACCTCCTCTACCGACATGCAACTACGCCCACGCCAGCGCGACTTCGTCGATCGCTGCCTCAAGGCCCTGGACAAGGACGGCAACACGCTAGGCGTGGCGCCTACCGGGGCCGGCAAGACCGTCATGCTAAGCGCCGTCACCCGTGAGGTCGGCGGCCGCACCCTGGTGCTGCAGCACCGCGACGAGCTAGTCGCGCAGAACCGCAACACCTTCAAGGCTGTCGCGCCGGGGATCTCGACGGACCTATACACCGCGGACCGCAAGCGCTGGTCCGACGGCGTCACCTTCGGCATGGTCCAGACCCTCAGCCGGCCGGATAACCTGGCTACCGTCCCGCACCTGGATCTCCTGGTCATAGACGAGGCGCACCATGTGGCAGCCAACAGCTACAAGTCCGTGATCCAGGCTGCCCGGAACATCAACCCTAAGCTCAAGGTGTTCGGCGTCACCGCGACCCCGCAGCGCGGCGATCGCCGGGGCCTGTCCGAAACCTTCAACAACGTCGCGGACATAATCTCCCTGTCCGAGCTGATCAGCACCGGCTTCCTCGTTAAGCCGCGGTTCTTCGTTATCGACTGCGACATTCGCGACGACCTGGCCAAGGTCAAGGTGACGACCAATGACTTCGACATGAACGAGGTCGCCGCGATCATGGACAAACAGGTCGTCACCAACCGGGTCCTGGAGGAGTGGACCGCCCGCGCCGGCAACCGCAAGACCGTCATGTTCTGCAGCACGGTCGCCCACGCGGAGCACGTCTCCGAATACTTCAAGCTCGCCGGCCACAAGGCCGACATAATCCATGGCGAGATGGCCGACGGCGACCGGCGCCGGGTCCTGCGCGCCTTCGACAAGGGTGAGCTCCAGGTGCTCGTCAACGTGGCCGTCCTTACGGAAGGCTGGGATTGCCAGGACGTCAGCTGCGTAGTCCTGCTCCGGCCGTGCAGCTACAAGAGCACGATGATCCAGATGATCGGCCGGGGGCTGCGCAAGGTGGACCCGGACCGATACCCAGGCGTGATCAAATCAGACTGTATCGTCCTGGACTTCGGCTACTCCATCCTGGCGCACGGATCCATAGACACGGACGTCTGCCTAACCCCGGAGCCCGGCAACAAGAAGTGCCCGGAGTGCCAGACCAAGCTGCCGGCCGGCGCCCTGGAGTGTCCGGTATGCGGTTACGAATTCCCGATCCTGTCCGACGTCGAGGACGACGAGGACGAACCGGACGTCGAGATCGACGACAAGACGCGCATGCCCTTGTCTCACTTCAACATGACCGAGGTCCATCTCATGGACATGTCCCCCTACCGGTGGCAGGATCTGTTCGACGGCGCCGTCGTCATGGCCAACGGGCTTACCGCCTGGGCTTGCCTGGTCAACATGGCCGACAAGTGGTATGTCTGCGGCCGCGCGGACGGCGCAGCCACCCGGCTGATCTACGCGACCGAGGACAAGGTCACCGCCCTGGCTTCCGCGGACGACTTCCTGCGCCAGGCCGGCGACAAGGACGCGTCCCGCAAGACCAAGCGCTGGCTGTCTGAGCCGGCTACCGACAAGCAGCTGCAGCTCCTGGATCTGACCGGCATGCAGTTCGGCATGACCAAGTATCTGGCCTCCTGCCTCATCACCTGGAAATTCAACGAGCGCGACATGAAGCGCCTACTCCTTCGATAACATGTTCTCACAAGAAGCACCCGACCCCGTATCCCAGGCTGTCATAGACGCGCTTGACCAGGCTATGCTGATCAAGCGATCCCAGCAGACCCGGCGCCCATACCTGGGCGCGTCCATGTGGGGCGACCCATGTGAGCGCAAGCTGGGCTACATCTTCCACAACGCCCCGATCGACGAGGGCCGCGGCTTCAAGCCGGAGGTCCTGCGGATCTTCGACATGGGCCATGACGGCGAGGACCGGACCGCGGAATACCTACGCCTGGCCGGCTTTGAGCTGATCACCCATAAGGAGGACGGCAGCCAATTCGGCTTCACCGCCGGCGACGGCAAGCTCAAGGGCCATATCGACGGCGTGATCATGTCCGGCCCGGAGATCCCAGGCCTGGTCTACCCGGTGCTCTGGGAGAACAAGGAGCTCAACGACAAGAGCTGGACCGACACCATGCGCAACGGCGTCAAGAAGTCCAAACCGGTATACTACGCGCAGACCCAGACCTACATGGCCTACATGGAGCTGCCGAACGGCGCCCTGTTCACCACTAAGAACCGGAACACCGGCGCCGTCTACGTCGAGCTGCTGCCCTTCGATCCGCGCGCAGCCCAGGAGCTGAGCGACAAGGCCGTCCGGATCGTGCAGACCGCGAGCCCGGATGAGCTACCGCGCTGCACCGGCGACCAGGCTGACTTCCGGTGCAAGTTCTGCGACTACCAAAAAACATGCTGGTCCGTCCAGGCCACACCTTCTTCAACCATACTACCCAAACCATCATGGCTTCAAAAAAAGTAAAGAAACCCGTCGATCCGGACGTCGCACATGGCAAGGCCATGCGCAAGCTGGTCGATGACTTCGCGGACAACCTGGGCGACGACAAGATGCTCGTGGCCGACGGCTTCGACGCCGCGATCATCGGCATCACCGAGGCCTGTGAGCCGGTCGTCGTCTACGATTGGGACAAGTGCGTCGAGCTCCTGCGCAAGGACATGCCGGAGGAGGACGCGATCGAACACATGAGCTTCAACGTGACCGGCGCCTACGTCGGACCGCGCACTCCTATCTTTATCCGTCTCCTGCAGCCATGATCGATAAGTATCTGGATAAAAGCACGGTCATTAACCTCGTATACACCGGCCAGGCTACGCGCATGGCCGACGAATACGCCCGCCTCAAGGCCGAGGTCGAGTTGTGGAAACTTCGTTCTGATAACTGGCAGAAGTTTTGCCAACTAACTCGACCAGAAATGACTGACGAACTCAATCGCCTCAAGGCCGAGGTCGAGCGTTTCAAGTTCACCCTTGAGGAAGAACGCCAGATTGCCCGTGAAGATTGGGCTGGCCTTCGTGCCGACTACGCCCGACTCCGCTCCGTGGCCGAGGACAACAAGCGTGAGTGCGAAGCGACCCGCATCGAGAACGCCCGCCTCAAGGCCGAGCGAGACGCCCTATATGCGGAGCTTGAACGGATCTACCGGGTTGAACCGCTGTTGCGTGAGGCCATCGCAAGCGCCGTCTTGGCGTCCAAGGAAGTCCACCCATGAAAATCAAGTTCAAGGGAGTCCACATGGCCTACTACCGGATGGAACGCCTCAAGGCCATGCGCCCGCTGATCCACCGGGCTAACGACGGCAAGCGCACGATCCCCCAGGCTGCCAAGTGGCTGGGCTGGTCCACATCCTGCCTCCGTAATTGGATCAAGATCCTGGGGATCGGCTGGAAGGCCCGGTATAAGCGCAACGGCTACGCGCTGGACAAGACCCGGTGGCTTGGGCACATACACAAGGCTCGCGCTGCCGGCAAGAGCCAGAGCCAGATCGCCGCCGAGCTCAACGTCGGCGTCTGGAACATCTCACGCTTCATCAAGGACAACGATCTCCGGATCCCTAGCCGCCGAAACAAACTGATCCCATGACACTCCAGGCCAACCAAACCGACATTATCAATCACCTCCACGTTATCTTCGGGATCATCCCGGATAGCGGATGGGTCAACCTCCGTGGCCTGGGAGAGAAGGGCACCGACAAGGAGGGCAAGTTCATGGAGGATAAGTTCATCGACCTGGCCATCGGCCAGCAGCCCCAGGCTCTGATCGACGAGGTCACGCGCAACGTCGAGCGATGGACCAACAACGGCATCGGCTGCTTTATCGTGCCGGCCATACTCTCAGCACCCCAGGGCACATCCAAGAACGTGCATAGCTTCCGGTCCATCGTCGTTGACCTGGACTCCGGTGACATAGACGCCAAGGTCGAATACCTTTGGCATGAGGTAGGCGAACCCACCGCGATCGTCTGCTCCGGCGGGGAGATCGACGGCATGCTTAAGCGCCACCTCTGGTGGACCCTAGCTGAGGAGACGCATGACGTGGCCGACGTCGTCAAGCTGCGCCACGAGCTCGCGCTCCGCGCCGGCGGTGATCTTCAGTTCGGCGTGGGCACCGACGCCAACCCCTACGGCCGGGCCCATCAGCCGGTCCGGATCGCCGGCTCGATCCACAATAAGAACGGCCGGCCTAAGCCGGTTACCCTGTCCCTTACCGAAACGATACATCACATAGGCGAGCTTAAGGCCAAGATCATCAAGGCGCCTTACACCTTCGGCCCGGAGCCGGCAGCCCTGGAGCTCCAGGCGGCTGCGCCCAAGGCAGCCAAGGAACCGATCGTGTTCACCGAACAGGTGTTTGAAGGAGGCATTGATAAGAACCGCTGGGGTCAGTTCAACCGCGTGGCCGGCCATTATATCCGGTGCGCCCGGCGTGGAGAGATCAGCCTGGAGAAGGCCCAGGAGCTCACGGAAGGCTGGGTCCTCACCCAGATGCTGCCGCCCTGGCCGGCTGAGAAGATCCGCGCGGAGTTTACCGGCCTGTTGAACAAGGACACCGCGACGAACGGGCCCTTGCTTCCGGCCAAGGAGGTCAAGCCGACCAGCCTGGTGCTGTCTGATTGGGAGGTCCACAAGTGGGCGCCGTTCGGATCTACCGGCGTCCGCGAATTCCTGGTGGATAAGCTTATCTTCAACTCCCTGCTGCAGATGATCGTGGCAGAGGGCGGCGCCGGCAAGAGCTACCTCCTCCTTGACCTGGCGCTCAAGGTTTCAGCCTGGACGCCAGGCTCCGGCCTCACCTGGCTAGGCCATGAGATCAAGGACGGTGGAACCGTCGTCTACTTCACGACAGAGGACGACGTCAACGAGCTGAAGATCCGGTTCGGAGAGATCGATAAGGACAACCTACGCGCGGTCGCCGGCAAGAAGCTGATCGTCGTGCCGCTAGCCCAGGCCGGCGGCGCCTTCCCCCTGGTCGATTACGAACCCCATACGCGGGAAGCCAAGGCCTCCAAGCGCTGGAAGGAGACGCGCGACGCGCTCATGGCCATACCGGATCTCCGGCTGTTCATCGTCGATACCCTTAACTCAGTCATGCACGGCGACGAGAACGCTGCCGTGATCGCCAACGAATTCATCCGGGAGGTCAACGCCCTGGCCCATCCCATGAGCATACCGGTCGTCGCGGCGCACCACGTCCGCAAGGCCAATGAGGAACCGATCAGAAACGCCGACGAGATGCGGGAGGCCGTGCGCGGCAGCTCAGCTCTGATCTCCGGCTTCCGCGCCGGCATCGGCATATGGGCATGCCCGGACCAGGACCGGCGTCTGATCGCGATGGATCTACCCATCAAGAAGAAGTCCTTGTGGAAGGCTGCCATCATCAAGCAGAACAACCCGGAATACCTGGAGGGAGAGCTCAGCCTATACCGGTCAGCTTGCGGGCTCCTGGAGAACGTCACCGCGCAGGATCCTTACGCGTCCGGCAACATGAACGAGCACAAGGCCTGGCTGCTGCTCGCGATCCAGGAGGCCGCCACCGCCGGCCACCCGTTCAGCAACGCGACCAAGAACGCCGGCTCCGGCCTGTATAAGCGCCGGCACGAGCTGCCGCCCATCTTCTCGCGCACCGGTCCTAATGAGCTCGCGCGCATCGTCGAGGAGCTGCTGCTCGCGAAACAGATCACGAGCTGCGCGGCGCGCGGATCCAAAGAAAAGAAGTGGCTGGATCTGCCCACCGGCCGGTTCGCGCGCGACGAGGCCGGCCATGAAATGGGGTCCGGCGCCTGGGCGCCGCCTAATTGGAACCAATGGCGCTTCGACGAGGATCTTACTATTTGCACCAACAAACCCAAAAACACCAATGAGTAACGACGAGATTAACGCACTAAACGATCACATGGTCCACGCCCTGGGCCGGATCAATCACCTGGAGCTCCAGGTCAACGGGCTGCTGGCGCAGCTGGCCAAGCTCCAGGTCCTGGTCACCCAGGCGCAGCAGCGCTCAAAGCGCTTCGCGGACGGTTCCCAGCTGATCGAGGGCCCCCAGGGCTTCACGATCATCGACGAGCCGGCCCCGTATAACCGCGAAAACAAAGGGGATTTGGGCCAAAAGTAAGGCCCTAATCTTTTTTGATCTTTTTACGGTTTTGCGCTTGCACAAGTAACAGCCCACTAGCATAACTTGTCCTGTCAGTAGTAGATGCACGGCACCGGCCCCACAAGCGGGCAGTTCGCACGGCATCGATCTCTGGCCCGTTTTTTGAAAGTCCAACCATACCGAACGCCGGCCCCGCAAGGGCGCCGGCAACCGGGCAGAAATGCCCGGTAACACTTTGGAGATGGACCCTGTAGGCATCGGCTTAATCTTAGTCCTGGGAGTGATCCTGGGCGCCGACGCTAATGACGCTCATGTCATTCCTCTTGGTCTGTCTCCTTCACTTTCTGGCCCGCAAGGGCCCGCATCATGACAGGTATCACGCTCACTCTAGAGCGAGCGCCCGGCTTCGGCCAGGGCGGTCCTGTCAAGGTGCGTTACTTTCCGGACACAACCACCCGGAGAACAAACCGACATGCCAAGGAGGGATACGCCGGCTACCGTCAACCTGGACTACAGGATCGGTAGTCGGCAACATGTCGGATCTCTTTCGTCGGCGCACATGCAAACGGCTGGGCTTATAGGGTTTCAACCCGTTCCAAAAG
>Ga0222712_10003014_pt1 | contig 18740 bp, 18 predicted proteins | sample C33_657DmetaG_FD_165043 | JGI IMG/M metagenome (GOLD analysis project Ga0222712, IMG submission 165043) | Estuarine water microbial communities from San Francisco Bay, California, United States - C33_657D | ecosystem: Environmental > Aquatic > Marine > Unclassified | place: USA: California... | reverse complement strand
CGGACTTGGACAACATCCCTGCGTGTGACCAATGGGCAAAAATGTTACGAAAGAACATTTATGCACTTGACCAAGCCATCTCGGAGGCAGAGAAGCAAAACAAATGGGGTGGGCTGACAGATGAGGAAATCAAGGACGCTATCAATGACAAGCTGACACCAGAATGTATTGCTATTGCCATCGAAGCCAAACTCAAGGAGAAGAACAATGGATAAACCAATAGCGTGGTACGACCCAACCAACGGCGCGGTAAGCACAGACAAAGACAGCCCTTTGTTTACACCGCTTGGTCAGGTGTTGCCTTTGTTTTTAGAGGAGCAACAGATTACGGCTGACTGCCCAAACTGTGAGTACCAAAGGAAACGAGCACAACTGTGGCGTGATGAAGCTTACAAGCTATCAGGGCATCCGTTGCCTGAGCAGGATGGGGAGTGCAAACACTGCGCAGATGGTTGCCCCGCTTGTGACGCTAGGAAATTGCCAGAGCAAGAGCCTGTGGCGTTTATCAATGTTGAACAACGCAAACTTGAATGGGCTAAGTACATGCGTTGGGATACACCAACAGTAGTAAACCTACCAAAGATTCCTCTCTACACCACCCCACCACAGCGCACATGGGTAGGGCTGATGCGTGGCGTAAGAGTTGAAGGCAACGCTGTGGTCATTACAGTCAAAGGCGGTAACGATGAAGCGCGAGCGTTGTGCGGCGAACTTATCAACGAGATGGAGAAGAACACATGAACATAGAAGCAATGCGACAAGCAAGAAATGCGTTTGTATGGAACTTGAACACAGACTTGGACAACATATCCTCCTGTGAGCAATGGGCAAATATGTTGCGAAAAAACATTGATGCTTTGGATAAGGCTATAGCGGATGCCGAACTTAAATGGGTAGGGCTGACAGATGAGGAATTGTTGCAAGCGTACGGGTGGAGGCTTGCACAAGGCGCTCCTAACTGGCTTTTAGAGGAGGCCAAGCAAGAACTGCTCGGTGCTTTGCGTAAAGTTGAAGCTTCAATTAAGGAGAAGAACAGTTGACCAAACCATACGACACGATCATCACGATCGACTTTGAAACTCTTTGGGACACCAAGGAGGGTTACACACTTACAAAGATGACAACAGAGGAGTACATACGCCATGATAAATTCAGAGCGTTCGGAGCTTGCGTGCATGTATACGGAAGCGATGAACCAATTAGATGGTTTGGAGATACAGAGTTACGTGAGTACCTTGATGGGGTCGACTGGGGGCGAACCGCAGTGCTTGCCCACAACGCACAGTTCGATGTATCAATTATGGAGTGGAGATACAACGCCCATCCATGTTTCATCTTCGACACGCTATCGATGGCGCGAGCTTTACGTGGCGTGGAGGTTGGAAACTCGTTGGCAAAACTTGCCCGAGACTTCGGACTCCCCGAGAAAGGGACAGCTGTACACTCAACTAATGGAGTTTACGAGTTGGACGCCGCGCTCACACGAGACCTCGCTGAGTACTGCAAACATGATGTGTTTCTGTGCGAGGAAATCTATAAACGGTTGGCTCATGCCTACCCATCCAAGGAGCTGAGGCTCATCGACATGACGCTCAAAATGTACACGCGTCCGCTGTTAGTACTAGACCAACCAATGTTAATCAAGGCACTAGCCGAGGAGGGCAACGCTCGTGAACAACTATTACAGAGGCTCGGCGTGGAGGAAGCTGAGCTGGCTTCGAACCCAAAGTTTGCTGAACTACTTAAAACACTCAATGTGGTTCCGCCCACAAAGACAAGCAAGACAACGGGGAAGACCACGCTCGCTCTCGCCAAGAACGATGCCCTATTTCAAACGCTACTCAACAGTGAACGTGAAGACGTTGCCCTACTTTGTCAAGCGCGTCTTAAGGTTAAATCGACCACTGAGAGAACCCGCGCCCAAAGATTTCTTGATATTGGACAACGTGGTACGCTTCCAGTCCCGCTTTCTTATTACGGCGCACAGACAGGCAGATGGACAGCGGCGAAAGGGTCGGCCATTAACATGCAAAACCTTAAGCGCAAGTCGTTCCTACGCAAAGCGATTATGGCTCCCGAGGGCTACCAACTGGTCGTTGGGGACTTATCTCAGATTGAGCCGCGAGTGCTCGCGTGGCTTTCGGATTACGAAGATATGCTCGACATCTTCAAGGGAGGTGGTGACCCTTACGCGGCTTTCGGGGCTCAGATGTTTAACATTCCGAACCTCACCAAAGAAACACACCCAGATCTCAGGCAGTCTGCGAAGTCTGCGTTACTCGGGTGCGGTTACGGCCTCGGTTGGGCGTCGTTTGCCTCTCAGCTACTCGTCGGTTTCCTCGGTGCACCGCCAGTCAGGTACTCGAAAGACTTTGCTAAGGCGCTAGGCGTTGACTCTGAGTACGCTGAAGCGTTCGCCAAGTGGGATGGCAACGAGGACAAACTGATGGACATCCCACACACTTGTTCTACCAAGGAGTTGTTGCACCATGTGCTTGCGTCCAAAGCTATCATAGATACGTATAGGAGAACTGCGTACCCTGTTGTAGCGTTCTGGAGTCTCTGTGAAACAGCTTTACACAGGTCGCTTGTCAATGGTGAAGAACTCGTGTATAAATGCATCACGTTCCGCAAAGGCGAGATTGAATTGCCCAACGGAATGAAGTTGTTGTACCCTGACCTCCGCTATGAGAAGGACGACAAAGGTAGGAGCCAAGCAGTCTATGGGCCACACGCTACCAAGTTGTATGCAGGGAAGATAACGAACAACATCACGCAAGCTTTGGCTCGCATTGTGATGACGGATGGTATGTTGAGGGTAGCAAAGAAATACCCGATCGCAGGCACAGTGCATGATGAACTGATTGCTGTTGTACCTGACGATGAAGTGGTTGACGCTAAGACTTGGGTCTTGGCGCAAATGACTATGGAGCCAAGCTATATGCGAGGTATTCCATTGGACGCTGACGGCGGCGCACACCGTAGATATGGATTAGCAAAAGACTAGGAGAAGCAATGCAGATACCAAGACGCATCAGCGTGGGCAAGAAGACGTACGATATTACGCGCCCACAAACAGTACAAGACCCTGCAGCTTATGGCCGCACGTACTTCGACGAGAACCGCATCGAGATAGCGCGGTTCGATAACAACGGCAACGCGTTCGAGCAAGGCGAAATTGAGGATACGTTCTGGCACGAGCTAACGCACGCCATCCTCTACGACATGGGTCACGACCTGTGCGCCAACGAGCGCTTCGTTACTGCGTTTGCCAATAGGTTGAGTGATGCAGTTAACTCCGCAAAACTCTGAAGAGCAGGCTATGCTTGACTTGATGGAGATGCGGGGGTTTAGCATAGTTTTGGATAAAAGCCACGCTTTCTTGCGTGACCCAAATGGCTACTCTACACTGATCGTCCGCTCTAAAGACGTCTCAAACATAGATACTGCATTCAAAATGTTTCAACTACTTAACCACTTATACAAATGAAACAACCCGCATGGTCACACTCAGCCCTCAAAGATTTTGAGGGGTGCCAACGCCGTTACCAAGAGGTCAAGGTCTTGAAGAACTACCCGTTCACTGAGACTGAGGCAACACGTTACGGCAATCAGGTACATAAAGCTATTGAGGACTACATCGCAGAGGGCAAACCAATCCCCGCTAAGTACTCACAATTTCAACCTGTGGTGGACGCCATGCTGAAAAAGAGTGGGCGCAAGCTAGCTGAGTATGAGATGGCGCTGACTGTCGACCTCAAGCCTACTGGTTGGAAAGACAAAGACGTATGGGTGCGCGGCATTGCTGACATTCTAGTCGTTGATGACGATAACCTCACGGCGTGGGTGGGCGACTGGAAGACAGGCAACAACAAGTACCCAGACAGAGATCAGTTGGTGCTTATGTCCCTCATGGTGTTTGCCCACTTCCCACACATCCGCAAGGTTAACTCTGCACTTTTATTCATTGTCAAGAACGACATGGTCAAGATGTCGATGGCACGAGATGATGCCGACAAACACTGGTGGGACTATCGTGAGCGTACAGCGCGGCTTGAAGCTAGCTTTGCCAACGACGTGTGGAACCCAAACCAAACACCTCTATGCGGGTGGTGTCCAGTAAAAACCTGCGAGTTCAACAAGAAACACTAGGAGAAACAAATGGCTTTACATTTACCAAACGAATTCACGCAGACCCCATGCAGATGCCACATCTGCCATCAAGAAATTAGAGAAGACCAACACGCCATCGAGCACTCAGACCACGGCGTGCTATCCCAAAGCACTGACCCGCGAGTGGCAAATATTCACGACCACATTGAAGGTTATGTGTCATTGTGGTTTCACCCAGAATGTGCGACGATTATGGCGTTGCGCTTAGCGCATGACGTGATGCGCATCAAGACGGTTAAAGATCAGCCGATGCGTGTAGTAGACGGGCTCAAAGCCGTATCCAAAGTTAACCAAGCAAGATAGGAACTAACATGCCTTACGTAAACAAACCCCGCCCGTACGCAAAAGAGTACGAACAGTATGACGGCACACCGATGGTCAAGAAGAAGCGTGCCGCACGAAACAAAGCACGAGCAATCATGGAGAAGGAAGGGCTAGTACATAAAGGAGATGGAAAAGATGTCGACCACAAAAGAGCGCTATCAAAAGGGGGAAAGACAGTACGCTCGAATCTCCGCGTCAAAGACGCGAGCGCAAATCGCTCGTATGCAAGAAAGTCAGACCACTCTATTAAGTGATATACCTACTGCAAGACTTATCGATCTCTGGGTAGCGCGTTGGGGGCATGACTGGGTGGACTTACTTGAAGTAATTGAAGACCGGTTCTTCGAAGACGCATATACCAGAATGAGAAGAGAAGGTGAGCTTGAAGTTCACTTCCTAACCGACCGCGCTAAGTACGTGTGTCGCAACCCAAAATAAATTAAGGAGAAGCAAATGGGAAAAGTAAAAAACACGTATCACATAAACCCTGCACAAATAGCAGTAACAAAACACATGGGGATGTCTTTAGTCGACTACGTAAAGGCGATGCAGAGCTACCCCCAGACAACGATGACGTCGTTCAATCCAAATAAAAATCCTGTGTACTCAATACCTTTATCAGAGCTAGTCAATCTGTGGCGTGCACGTTTCGGAGATACGTGGGTAGATGTGTCAGAGTTAGAAGACGACTTCTGGTCTGATGCATCCGCACGACTGCACACAAACAAAATGATGGAAGAACTAAACCATCACTCAGACAACTCGCCTTGGGCTAGGTTGAAGGAGGATGCGTGATGGTTACCGAAACAACAGGCTTTGAAAATGTAGACACGCCAACATTGCGTAACTTGTGGCAAGTAGGGTTTGGCGACAACAAAGTTTTATGCGATGAGCTTGATTCTTTAATAAGACAAAAAAACGAACTGGGCATGATTGGATTAGAAGTGTGCCGTAGACAACAAGCAAGGTCTGTAAACATTTCTACGGTTAAAAAAGTTAGAGAGTTTCATTATGTACTGGTAGAAGAAGATGCAGATAGTTGACAACAAAGCGCTCGTACTGCGCACGCGCAACCCACACAAGTACGCGATCATTCCAAAACACAAAGTTCTTTCCGAAGACAACGGCATCTATGAAGTTGCTGTCTACTGGGGCTTAGATGAAGCAAGGGTGCTACGCAATCTTGGTGTGAAGGATGTGCCATCGCCTATCACTAGGCGCTACGACTGGCCGGGAAAGTTTATACCAATGGCTCACCAAATAGAGACAGCGGCTTTCCTCACAATGTATCGCAGAGCGTTCTGTTTTAACGACCCCGGAACTGGCAAGACTTTGTCTGCGCTATGGGCGGCTGACTTCTTGATGAAGCGTGGTGAAGTTCGTCGCATACTTATTCTCTGCCCTCTGTCTATCATGCATAGCGCGTGGATGGGCGACATCAACCGCAGTGTTATTCATCGCTCTGCCATTGTCGCGCACCATGCTCAAGCTAGTCGGCGTATTGAAATGATTCAGCAGGACTACGAGATTGTGATTGCCAACTACGATGGCCTCAACTTGATTGCATCTGAGATCAACGCTGATGGTAGGTTTGACTTGGTGATTGTCGATGAAGCCAACGCATACAAGAACCCATCGACACGCAGATGGAAAACACTTGCATCAATCATCAAGCCTGAGACATACCTGTGGATGATGACTGGTACGCCTGCATCGCAGTCGCCTGTAGATGCGTATGGTCTTGCTAAGTTTGTTAACCCAAGCGGTGTGCCTAAGTTCCAGACATCGTGGCGCGACAAGGTCATGAACAAGATCAGCATGTTCAAGTGGGCTCCGAAGGCTAACGCCAAAGAGCTTGTGTACGATGCGCTTCAACCCGCAATACGTTTCACCAAAGACCAGTGCCTTGATTTACCGCCAGTCATCACAGTCACACGCGAAGTGCCGATGACACCACAGCAGGCTAAGTACTACAAGCTACTCAAAGAGCAGATGCTTTTCCAAGCTGCCGGAGAAACAATCAGCGCAGTCAATGCAGGCGTTGCTGTAAACAAGTTGCTACAAATCAGTTGTGGTGCCGCGTACACAGACGAGAAAGAAGTTGTTGAGTTCGATGCCGCGCCCCGCCTTGGTGTACTGGAGGAAGTATTAGAAGAGACAAGCCGCAAGGTAATCATCTTCGCTCTGTTCCGCTCAAGCATTGACACCATTGTCAAGCATCTTACTAAGCATGGCTATGCCGTTGACCAGATTCATGGCGACGTGTCTGCAACCAAGCGTGGTCAGATCATCAACGACTTTCAAACTACCGACAACATCCGCGTACTGGTGTTGCAACCACAAGCGACAGCACACGGGATTACCCTAACTGCCGCTGACACAGTTGTATTCTTTGGCCCACTCATGTCAGTGGAGATGTATACGCAGTGCATAGCACGAGCCGACCGCAAAGGTCAAGACTCGGACAAAGTTACTGTGGTACACATTGAGTCAAGCCCCATCGAGAAGAAGCTCTTCAAGGCAATGAATACAAAAGTTTCCGATCACGCAATGCTTGTCGGCATGTTCGACAGCGAAGTAAAAAATATTTAAAGAAAGGAGTTGCAAATCAATTCAGTCGTGCTATGCTGTCAAACCATTGACAATAAAACTATTTCAGGAGAAGCAAATGTTAAACATAGATGATGAGGAGCCCGCTCCTCAGGAAGCGCCATCAGAGGTCACTGTCCCTATGGACAAGTTGGCGAAGGTGTACCGCAGGATGCAATCACGCGTACAAGAGTTAACCGCTCAGTACGAGTCCGAGATTGAGGACATCAAGCGTCAACAAGATGTGGTGAAGATCGCTCTTAAAGACCAGATGCTCAAGCTCGGTGTGTCAAGCGTGCGCACAGACCAAGGTACCGTGGTGTTGTCTACCAAGACACGCTACAACACACAGGACTGGGACTCATTCAAAGAGTTCATCAAAGAACACGATGCGTTGGACTTGTTGGAGAAGCGTATTGCGCAGACCAACATGGCTACGTTCTTGTCTGAGAATCCCAGTCTAGTTCCCGCAGGGCTTAACTCTATGACAGAGTACGCCATTTCAGTTCGTAAACCAACTAAGTAATCAGGAGAATCATTATGAGCAACGTAGCTCTATTCAACCCATCCCAAGCCCCCGCGTTCGCAAAGAACCGCACATCGTTGTCACCCATGGCCCGAGCCCTAGCCGGTGGCGCAGTAGGTAACCGCACCAAGAGCATCTCCATCAAAGGCGGTGTGTTTCGTTTGAACGAAGGCGGCAAAGAGATTGCCGCTATCGAGGAGCGCTACCTCGACGTAGTCATTGTCAATGCCGCGCCTGATGTTTCACGCGTGTTCTATGCCAAGGCTTATGACGGCGAAGTCTCTGCGCCTGACTGCTGGTCACAAGACGGCAAGACACCAAGCCCTGAGGCAAGCAACCCACAGCACAACAAGTGTGACGGATGCCAACAGAACATTGCCGGTTCTGGTCAGAACAACAGCCGCGCTTGCCGCTTCCAACAACACATTGCTGTAGTGTTGGCTAACGATATGGAAGGCTCTGTGCTCAAGTTGACTGTGCCTGCCAAGTCTGTGTTCGGCAAGGAAGAAGGCGACAACCGCGCCTTGCAAGCATACGCTCGTCACTTGGGCGCACAGAACATTGACCCGTCTGAGGTCATCACGCGCATGAAGTTCGACACCAAGTCTGAAGCACCTAAGTTGTTCTTCAAGGCTATGCGTTGGTTGACTGACGACGAGTTCCCAACCATTCAGGAACAAGGCAAGACCGACACCGCTGTTAAGGCGATCACGATGTCTTTCTCTAAGTCTGAGAGCGTTGCTGCCCCTGCACCTCTGAAGCTTGAAGGTAAGCGCCCCGCCCCCGCCCCCGTGGTTGAGGAAGAGGAAGCACCCGCACCCAAGGCTAAGACTAAAGCCAAGCCTGCCCCTCTGCCTGCCGAGGAAGAAGAGGAGCCCGTAGTCCGCAAGGAAGAGAAGAAGCCCAACGCTGTGCCCAAGGCCAAGGCTGACTTGTCTGCCATGGTGGACGACTGGGACGAAGCGGAATAAGGAGTAGATGATGAAACTTATGACACGCGACTCTACACCAAGAGAATTCCAAAGGGTTTACCGCAAGGGTGATGTTACCTATGTCCCGCACTTTCGTAGCAGTGACGTGTACGTAGGCCCCGGATACCCACGCTTCACAAAACGGCGCTACAGCGAGTTTGAGCTTGTCGCCGCAGGCGCTGTGCAAGAAAGCATGCCGTTGTGGACAAGGGGTAGATACGGAATAGTGGACGACGCAAACCTTTAAATATCGGGGGGAACGCTGTGCAAAGGCTTTTAAGCTTGCGGACGAGCAGTTAGTACCCCCACCTACACCATGCCATATTCACAACAAGTAATTAGCGCAGTCAAGAAAGCACCTAAGACGTTGGGCAACCAACTCGGGCGGTGGGCTGTGCATCATGACTTCTCTGCCATAAAAATATCTAAGTTGACAGGAGCCTCGCGGCAATCTGTTTACAACTGGTTCAATGGTGGTGAAGTATTCGTGGCTTACCGACCATCGGTCGAAGCTATCCTTAAAATTTTACAAGCGTCCAGTACGGGCGACGAAGCTTGGAGACGAACATGCAAAGCATTCAACCTAAAAACTTGAGCGATGAAGAGATACTGCGTCAGGTGTACTTGATGGGCAATGAGATGCTTCCAAAAGAGTGGGTAGAAGTTCTGTGTGAGCGCTTTGCTAAAGCCCTCGACTGGTATCAAGACCGCTACGACGAAGGCTTTGCTGATGGCAGTGGCAACGGCTTAGAACACGGATACAAGCGTGGCTTTGAAGAAGGTTTTGCCGCAGGCGTAGATCACGCAAACGACCCCGAACTAAAGTAACCAAAGGACAAACATGACATCCGCTGAATTTTTAGCGGTGGTTTTGCCGTCCGAGGGTTTCGGCCTTTACTGCGCGGTAGAACTCACAAAGAAGAAAGAGCATGTATATGCGGCAAAGATTGACGACCTCATCCCGACGATCGAGGAGTGGCACGCCAACAACTACGACGTCTTCTATGGCGTAGCTACCTTTGACAAGAAGCGCGGCGCTGAGGAAGCTCAATATCTCAAGTCGTTCTTTGTTGACTTGGATGGATACGCTACCAAGAAGGCGGCGGCTGATGCGCTGATTGAGTTCCTGACAAGGTCTGGACTTGATGCGCTTGGTACGCCATGGGTGGTTGACTCAGGCGGAGGCTTGCATTGCTACTGGCCGCTCAAAGATGAGATTCCTGCAACTATATGGAAACCTGTTGCTGAAAACCTTAAACGTCTGTGCAAACAGGAAGGCTTCAACATCGACATGACGGTGACTGCGGACACTGCGCGTATCTTGCGCGTGCCCGGAACTGCCAACAACAAGAAGAAGTATGCGACGCCGCGCCCTGTGCGCATAGTCCAAGAAGGCGACATTTTTGACTTCTCGACTTTTTCGCCACTTGTTTACGAGAAGCTAGAGGAAGTGCCTACACCCCCTACGCCCAAGCTAGACCTCCCCGGACAACGCCCCACGGCGCAGACACGCGGTCAGGTTAAGCTAATTCAAGATAGCTACACGCTGTTTGGTAACTTCGAGAACCAGTGCGGTCAGGTTCAGGACTACATCGCCACAGCTATGGAAGACGGCAAGGAACCGATCTGGCGTGGACTACTGTCTTGGGCTAAGGTCTGTGAAGATGGCGCAGAGAAGGCTATCTGGTTGTCAGACATGCACCCGTACCCACACGAGCGGATGCACCAGAAGATTGCTGAAATCAAAGGGCCATACGCCTGCATGAAGATGGACAGTGAGAACCCCGGCATCTGCACGAAGTGCAAGCACTGGGGCAAGATAACCAACCCACTGATACTGGGGCGCGAGATCAAGGTGGACAACACCGCCAAGGAAATCATGTTGTCAGCGCCTGCCGAGGAAGACTTTGACGAAGCTGAGCTTGACTCTGAGGAATCCTACGAGCCAGAAGATACGGGTTTACCCCTAGCACCTAGCGTGATACGTCCTGTGCCCCCTCGTGGCTACAGCTATGGCGAGCATGGTGGTGTGTACTGCACGCGTACTGAAGAAGACGAAGAGGGCAAGAAATCCAAGAAGAATATTCAACTGGTTCCCTACGACTTGTTTGTGGTTGACCTTTTGAAGATGGAGAACGACCACTTGGTTCACATGGCCGCTGTACGACCCGAAGGCGTGCAGACGCTTAACTTCCCACAGAAATCTATTGTCAGCAAGGACGAGACGCTCAAGTGGTTAGCCAGTCAGAACATCGTGTCAACCTTTGCGGGTCACGACAAGACGCTGTTTGAGTATGTGCGTTCATGTGTGGGCGAGGCTTCTCAGAACCGCAAGCCAGTCGAGGTGCCGTTTCAGTGTGGATGGCAGGCAGATCAGTCGTTTGTTTACAACAACCGCGTGTTCAGTAAAGATGGGCGCGAGACTCGGATACCCATGCCCGGGCTTGAGAACATCAACCGCAACACCAACGGCAAGGGCGATCTTGATACGTGGCGGCATCTGTGGAAGACGATCTTTGTGGAGAAAGAGGGTATGGAGACAGCCTTGGCTGTGTCTCTGGATTCCTTTGGATCACCGCTTATGCGCTTCACTGAGTACGAAGGCTTCGTCTGGCACATCGGCTCTCAGTGGTCAGGCACAGGTAAGTCTTTAGTTCTAAGTGCCAAGGCAGGCGTTTGGGGTCACCCTCTGCGATACCGCACAGGTAAGAGTACTTCTCCTGTTGCAATGCAACAACGGGCGGGTTTGCTTAACAGCATGCCGCTTCTGATCGACGAGATCACCAACACCCAACGCAAGGACATGGAGTGGGCACCCGCCTTTATCTTTGACTACGCAGAAGGTCAGGGCAAGGAGCGTATGGAGTCGGGCTCCAACAAGGAACGTATCAATAACAGTACGTGGACTGCTACTTGCACGATGACTGGTAACGAGAAGCTGACCGACTACATGGCGGGGGCACGTAAGCACAGTTCAAACGGCGAGTTGTTGCGGATGCTTGAGTGGTGTCCACACAAGAAACTTATCTGGAACTCAGAAGAGCGCAAGACTCTGCTTGAGATCAAACGCAACTACGGCGTAGCGGGTGAGGCTTGGGTTCGGTGGCTAGCTGTCAATCAGAAGACTGCCGAGGAGATTGTGCGCAAGGTACACATTCATCTGAAGAAGGTCTTTAACTTCAACGACGATGAGCGCTACTGGCACGCAGGCTGTACTACAACTGTAGCGGCGGCAATTCTTTTGCGTAAGGAGTACTCTGGCATCCTCGACGTGGAGATCAACAAGGTCATCAACGCTCTGAAAGGACTTGTGGAGAAAGGCCGTGGCATTATAAAGAACAGTGTGCGCTCTGCTGAAGATGTTCTTAACGCCTACATCGGTGACAACTACGGAAGCTTTATTGTTCTGAAGAAAGTCGAAGGCAGAATCTTGGCAGCGTGGGGTGACAACGGCGACATCGTTGACCGCTCGACCACCAAGAGCAAGGTGCTCGGCAGAGTGGAGCATGGGCTTTTGACACCGGGTTACAGAGAGTTCTATATTGAAGAGCAGTTACTCAAGAAGCATTGCGTGAGCATGAGCTTTGGCTACGACGAGTTCAAGGCGCAGATGGAGGAGTTGTTTACCTGCAAGTACGTCAAGAAAGATATGCTGTCCCGTACCAACGGCCCTGCCATGCGTGTGAACACCATGCACATAACTTTTAGGGACGAAGTCTTTGATGGTAATAATATATCCGTGGGCGAAGCTAAGGCCGGGTGAGGGCTTCTTTGTCCCCGGACTAGACGTGGAGAAAGTGAGGGAGTTGGGCTTACGTGCCGCTCTCCCTCACCGCATCCAAGCGCGTGCTATTGTGGGTATTAAGAACCACCAACTAGGCGTATGGTTTTATCGGAAATTTCCCGCGTCATACCTAGCCCCCTAACCTTGCTTCCACTGCCCGCGACTGCCGAATAAAAGCGTCAGCCCGATCTTGCTTGGCTTTTTCTAGTGCATCAAGGCGCACCCGTTTCTCTTCTGCCGTTAAGTCGTCACGCTCTTGCACGCGGCGGATGTCGGTGTTGATGCGCCCGATGATTTGGCGATACTGTCCTGCGGCGGGAGCCATGGCCATGTCCACTTTGTTTTTCTCGCGGAAAGCCACAGCCTCCTCACGACGGCCTTCGCTGAGCATTTTCTTAAATGTGGCATTAGATTCAACAGCTTCTTGCGCTTCGCGGTACACCACATCGGCATCGCCACCGCCGTACTTCTTTTGAAACGCTGTGCCGATTAAAGGCAAGTCAGACGCACGACCCGCAGGTTTTTCTCCTTTGCCTTCACGCTCAAACAAGCCGTTAGCCCCTGCCGCCGCCGCCAAAGGAAGCACACCCAGATAACCGCGCACAAGGTGCTCGATCTGGATTGGAGACAGGATTGGCAACAGCTTACTCATCTGCTTAGCCAACTCTGTGGTGGTTGCAAGATAGCGCTCTTCAGTGCTGTATCCCTGCATGCGGCGCGGCTCGATCGGGCCCCCAGTTAAGAAGTTCTTATCACTCCACACCTCGAACGCAGGCTTAACAAGTGCAGGCATTCCCATAGACGAGTAGCCGGGAACAGAGCCTAAGAACAAATCTTTGAGCGCTTGGAACTGCGCCTTACCGTCCGTCTCAGCACGCATGCCGTCGACTGCGGCTACAGCCAAAGAGAAAAAGTAACCGGCCTCAAACGGAATAGGCAGTTTGAGCGGCTCGTCTACGCCCGGAATAGGCAAGAAGAAGTTGGCATACTTGTCCCGTGGGCGAGCGTTGCGGAAAGTCTCGTCGTCATCCATGGCCATGGCGTAAACCATACCAGTGGCCATCAGCAACATAGCGTTGTTAAAGAACTTGCGTTTGATTTGCTGTTGTTCTTCAAACGGCATGTTGCCACGAGCGGCTTTAACCAGAACATTCAGACCCTGAATCTGGGCGTTGAAGAACGGTATCAAACGGCTAGCGTATTGCAGAGTAGGAGACAGCCCACGCTTGTAGAAGTTCATGGACTCCATCGTGGCCATGTCTGCCTCAACTTCGGACAAACCGTTAGCTTCAGCATTTTTAAGCACCAACGCTAGTGTGGCGGCATCAGCACGCATCGCGTACCGGTCAGCGGCGGCTAGCACTTTGTCAAGAGCGCTCTGGTCTTTACCACTGGCAAGTTGGAGCGCCATCTTCTTCATGTCAGACATGTCGCCTGCAAAGATGTTGGACTGAATCAGTCCTTTCGCAATCAGCTTAAGCTGTGCGTCGCTAGTACCGCGACTCATGCGAATAAACTCAGCGCCTGCGCTAAACACGGACGTGAATACGTTTTGGTTTAGGCCGCCAGTAAAGGAGGCGGCCATTGGTTCGCGCAACAGTTTGCGAGCAATATACAAAGGCGTACGTGTCACGCCAGCGCGTAGCAGATCGGCGGCGGCTCCACCTAGTTTAAAGAACCCGGGAAGCGCAAGACTTGCGCCTTCCAAACTCTGCACCACTAGCTCGGCAGGAATGCCTTCAGCGGCAGTGCCTTTCGTATCTACAACCAAGTGACGCTCACCAGTATCTTTTGGATTGCTTGGGTCTGGCTCTTGGTAGAACCGAATAGTGGCGGCATTGGCGGGGCCCAACCCCGTCTTAATAACCATGCGGCTCGTCGGCTTGCCTGTAGCAGGATCAATTGGCCCAGTGTTTTTACCCAACGCTTGCAAGCCGTACGCCACGCTCTTTGCGGCGTTGTTAGTCAGCGCCATGTCTGTTAACAACAAAGTGTTTTGCTGAATCGCTTCGTTCAGGGGTAGCAACTTAGTCTGCCCACCCTTAAGTTCGGCAAGGTATGGTTGGCGGCGAATGTCACCCACGGTAAACGACACATTGTTGCCAAAGTTCAGTACAGCGTTGTCGCCCTGTACGCGGTAGTACGGAACATAGTCGCCGTCTTTCAACAAGTCTGCGGCTACTTTTTTGGAGATGCGTCCAGTCGAAGCAAGGAACTCAATCATGCCTTTGTTGTATGCGTTGTATTTGCTACGCACATTCTCCAGCGCCCGCTTTAATGCGGGGTCGGCATCCGCCGCAGCCAAGGCCGCAGTCAGTTGTTCTTGTGTAATACCTAACTCACCAAGGTCTAGCTTAGACAACCCTTTGTTGTTGGCACGCTGAGCAACCATGTATGCCTGCGCAATGTTAGTTTTTAACTGCGGGTCGGCTACGGGAATGTCGGCAATTGCGTCAAACACATCACGCGCACTGTTCTCATTGGAGCTTTTGTATCCTACAAAACCTTTGGAGTCTTTGTATGCAACCAACGGGCCGCTGTTCATGACGGTGAACATCTGCGCCATCTTCTGTTCAGCCTTGCGTACATGGTACATGGCTTGTGTAAACAGATTGTCGTCACCAAACTTGAGGGTATCGCGCAGTCCCGCACGCATATCCACTGCCTGCATTTCGGCTTGCAAGGCAAGGTTGTTGCCTAGCTTTTCTTTAAGCGTCTTAGGCTGTGTAGTTATCTGTTTTGACAACGCAATCAACGCGTTGTCTGGTTCAGCGGCGGCCTTGCGGGAGAATAACAAGTCCCCAACTGCTGGCAACTTATCTTCTGCAATTTCTCCATTTTCTTTTTTGGGCAGTTTATCTATTGCAGCAACAAGCTGGGAACGCACATCTAAAACAGCCGCTTGTAGTCTTTCAACCGAGTCAGGTTTACTTTCTAACAAATCTATTACATCAGATTCGGACTGGCTATCATTATAAAGACGCCCGTGTATAAGCGAATATAGACTTTCTACGCCTTCTACATCAGAATCCGCGTTGTACAAAGCTTCAGCATACACCTTGTTATCTATATCAAATTGAAAACCTTTTAAAACACTGCGAAGTGCAGGAGTTTTAGCCATACCTATTACAGTGCTATACCATGCATCAGCGGCATCTAGTGTTGCCTCAAACAATTTTGCTTTAGCGTTGATGGACAGGCCCGTATTAACTGCGGGCAGATACATTTGCCCAACAGCGGAAACCGCGCCGCGTAAAAAAGTACGGCGACTCATACCTTCAGGCATTGCACGCATTTCCATTTGCGCTGCCCCATACGCAATATCAACTAATCCTTGCGCGTCAAAGGATTTCAAATCCATGCCAAATTTTGTTAGTAGTTTACGGAACCCGTCTGCAATCCTACTCAACCATGTTCCTAAAACTCCCTTGGTTTGATTTGGAATAACTCCCGCTTTAACAGCTTCTTCAATGGCGTACGCAAGAGTTTCATCGTCTCTGTGTTTGGCATCTGTTTTTGCTGCCTCTACCCGTGCTATTGCTGCTTTGGCAACAACAGACTCTACAGAACCGTCGTTCTTTTTAGCCCAACCTTTAATTGCATTGACCATTCCGGTGTATTGACTCTCACCCAAAATGTTTTTAAGCCCTACGTGTGCCCCTACCTCGTGAAGCAATACGCCTAGCGCTTGTCCTTGGTCGATGTTCTCGGCAATTAAAAATGCTTTGTTACCTGCGGTGTCTACAAAACCCCTAGCGTCTGTTGGAATACGACCCTTATATTGCGGGTTAGCCTTTACTAATTCGTCAACGGAATTGTAAATTTTTATACGGGATAGATCTTTAAAATATTTTTTCAGTTCTGTGTTGACTGTGTTAACTGTACTAGGGTCAGTTGTAGGCCCACGCGAAAACAACGGTTTAGCCGCCTTGGGGATCTTGGCTTCTTCGCCCTTCAATCCAACTTCAGTTTCGGACGCAACGTTTTGAATTCTCTTCTTGCCAAGCGCTTGTTTTGTTTCACGAACTTCGGCAACAATCTTGCCCTGTTCTTCGGCGGCTTCTGCTACAACGTTCTTTTGTTTTGTAATCTGCGCTTGCAGTGCTTTAAACATTGGCGTCAACCGACCCTTAGCCTTAGCCTTGCCGGTGTCACGCAAGAACTGCTCGCGACGTTCCAGATCAGCCAGCGTAGCGCGTTCTTCTGCAAGCTTTTCAAGCGCTGTGGCAGCTTCTTTTGTTGCAGTTGTTTCTGATGTTTCTCCCAACTGCTCTATGCGTTGGTTTCGTACACCTTTGGCAACGGGGCCGGTTTTGCTAGAAGGCAACACTGGCGCAGACTCACCCTTCCGTTTGCGGCGCTTGGCAATCTGTCTGTCGTAAGCTTTAACTTGGGCATCATCAAACGCCCGCTCCAGATCAAGCTGACCGTTCTCTTTGATTTCAGACGTTATGCGTGGCGCGTCTTGGTAAACAGTCGACAGCTTTCGCTCAGCATCATCGCGTTTAGCTTGTAACTCAGCCCGCTTTTCTTCGGTTAAATTTTTGTTTTCTAACTGGCCATCGAGCGAGCCCATGGCACTACGCATGTTGAAGATGGTTTGTTTTACTTGCGAAGTGTCCACCAAATTGCGAACACCGGGCAAATTCAAACCTTCACGAGCGCGTTGCAGTGCGGCTCGGTATTCTGCGTTTGGTGTGCCGACTTCTTCCGTAGTTGTCTCTTGTTGCTGTTCTGCTTTTACAGCCGCTCGCGCTGCCTGTTCGTCTCTTTGCGCTTTGTCTAACGCGTCCTGTGCTTGTTTCTGTTCCCGCTCTAGTGCTGCACGGACAACGCTACCTTCTTCGTACTTGGCAACGGCAGCATCCAGACGCTCACGCGCAGGATCTAAAGATTTTTTAGCTAAGTTGTATAACGTCTTAAGACGTTTAATTTCTGTGTTTGCGGTATCTGGATCTAACCATTGTTTAAGTTCTGCAAACTCTTTCTGCTCTAAGCTGTCGCGCATTGATGCGGGATTGCTGGGGTCTCTACCAAAGCGCAACGCTTCATCAATTAAAGCAATTAAATCCTGCTTACCTTTTTTAGACAGTTCGGAAACGCTGTCACGGATTTCAGTCAGGAACGCAATACGCAAAGGCAAAGCTTGTAGAGCAGACTCTGCGGCCACAACGTCTCGAGTTGCTTCAGCCCACGCAAGTTTAATCTGGTCATCTTCTTTGTTTGTTGGTTTCAAACCGTACTCGGCTACAAACTTTGAAGACTCTGGCGCAACTCTCGAACGTGTTTTTAGTTTCTCGTCTGTTGCTTTAACAGTTGCAAGCGCTTCAGTCGATTGGTCTGCTAATGGCGAACTGCCAACATCAGCGCCTTCTTCAAGGGCTATGACTTTACCAAGGGCTTTCTGTGTAACCTTCTCTGCTTTAGCGAGCTTGGCTTGCGCATCTGTAAGAGTGTCCTCAACAGCAGCCACTTCGTTATCGGCTTCTTTGTTTTGCTGCGCAATAATTTGACGAAGCCTTTGCACGTTGCCGGAGTCCAACATCTTTTGGAAGTTGCGCGGTGTGGCACGTTGGGTCTGCGTATCCTTGTCAGAGAACAAGTCAAGTTGTGGCTGAGCGCTAGTGCGTTGCAGTTCTTCTGGCGTAGCGCCGGGGCGTGTTGTACTTTGACCTGCGGCTTCCATGCCTCTGGCCATTTTGTCCAGATCGCGAACGTCAAACAAATTAGGTTCGTTGCCTGTGTAAATCTGACGGACAATTTTGCGAGCCAGTTCTTTAAAGTCAGCGTCTGTTGTCTGCGGCAACATGTCTTGAAGCTGTTTAAGTAACTGAACAGAGCCTGTGCCCATAGGTTCTAGCTTGCCGTCAGAACGCTCTTTCTCTAACAGTTGTTTTATGTCCGCAAGGTCTGTAACTTTTTTAGCGGGCTTAACCGTAGACGTAGGCACTGCGCGTTCGCGTGTTTCTGTTTGAGACAACAGCGCTTCAATCATGTCCTCGGTGGACGGCTCAGTACGTGCTTCGCCGCGCAGGGTTAATTCGGCGGGGGCGGCAATACGTTTGCCAGTTGCAGGCTGCTCAATCTCGACTGGCTTTTTGTTGCCTTGTGCGTCTTCTGTGTAGTACTGTGTAGGCGTAGCGCCAGTCTTCTCAGCTACTTCGTTTGTTGCGTTTAAGTTGGCGCGCTGTGCGGCTGCCGCCACAGTCTTCTGAATGTTGCTACGCATCTGCTCTTGCAGAGCGGCAACGGCTTGTATTTGTGATCCGAACTGACGCTGACCAGCAGGCCCTGCGTTAGCCGCGCTGCCCCAACGATCACCCAACTCATTGAGTGCCTCCATAACACGGGCACGGGCTTCGCCGCGTTCCCA
>Ga0222712_10003013_pt1 | contig 18741 bp, 21 predicted proteins | sample C33_657DmetaG_FD_165043 | JGI IMG/M metagenome (GOLD analysis project Ga0222712, IMG submission 165043) | Estuarine water microbial communities from San Francisco Bay, California, United States - C33_657D | ecosystem: Environmental > Aquatic > Marine > Unclassified | place: USA: California... | reverse complement strand
CGCAATGCTGCATGAGGCCCGGTCAAGACCCCAACCTGCAAGTGACGTTTCAGAGATTGTGTAATTGCCGAAAGTTGTGATTCCAGAGAACACCTTTGTATTTGCGATTGTTCCATCGTCCACCAAATTGAAACTTGTCAATGGTGAGGGTGCACCCACAAAGGAGAACGATGTGTCGCCATTAGTCGTTGCTTGCTTCACGATTGTGATGGATCCAGGCACTGTGACCGAAGCAGCACTCAGTGAACGATCCATGTTGCCGGAAGAACAATTGTCAACATCTGAACAATTAAAGTCAATGATGCGCATGTGATACGGCGAACCAGCAACATCAGCGGCTGAATGTCCGGATCCCCAATCAAGTCGGCGGGCAATGTGTCCACCCCACGCAATCACGGCTGTTGTACTGGTTGCCGTGAAGTACACAGCAGTCCCTGCCGCAGCTGTTCCTGCGTAAGTTCCACTCAATGTGTAGGCCGAGGGGTTTGTAGCGATTGTGCAGGTGGAACTACCGCAGAGATTTCCCCCCGAGTTACTAACCGATGCGCCACTAGCGGGGAACGTTGCACCGAAAGCCGTGAGGTTCTGACCAGAGAGTTGCGTCACTCCTGCCGTCGTGACATGTGGGTCAATAGGAATCGCGAGGGTGCTGGTTCCACCAGCACAGGTGATTCCCGCACACGGATTGGCCGTCACCTCCGTGCGGTCGTACGACGTTAAATAGTCAATGGCATGTTTGCCCGACTGCGTAGCATCCCACTCGATCAAAATCTTGTACGTCTTGCCAACTGTCAAATTCGAAGCAATAGATCGATATGGAACACTGTCGCCCTCTGCATAATCAGAATTACTTGTACCAAGGTTCCCTGTTTGCCAATTTGCAGAATGAGTCGTGTCACAAGTGGTGGAAAGATTTGCGCACTGTTCAAGCGATACAGATGGCTTGACGGAAGCCTGGAGGGGCGAATCCCATTTCGTCACGGTCAGAACAGCTGCCGCAAGAAAGGTTGCAATGACAACTCTCACTATTCGCCCTCGCTGCCTAGAAACTTGCGTTTTCAGTACGTGAGGTCCATCGGACGGATTCATATCGTTCTTCCTTCGTGTGCGGGAAGCTCAACCGAGGTCCGGGGTTGTGCAGTTTTGTTTTCAAATAGCGATTGTCATTGGCTATCTGTGCATCAAATTTGATTCACGCTTGAAAAGTATCTTGATGACCACACCAATTCAATGAACAGGAGTACCCACAACATCTACAGAAGTACTTCAACACGAATCCAGATGTTGTTGTGATTACTTGTTGCGTATGTTCTCAACATGAAGAAAACTCTGCGAACAATTGCTGTCGTCATCCTCGCGACGGCAATGCTTTCTTCTACTACCAATGCCTTGAATAATTCTTCAAACAACTTGGTGGAGCAACCGTTCGTTCTTGAACCCACAAAGCTTGTCACCATTCGGCCGCCATACGGATTTTATGTAGCCCCCATTCGCACGAGACTCGCAAAATCAGAAGTGGATATTGTTCGCCGTCTACAAAACCTTGCAATTAATTGGGAGTCGGCTTCGCCACCACCCACAAATCTCATTCGCTGGCGTATTGAACCATCTGCCGCAAACTCACCCACAATCGCTTTGGGAATTGAGGCTTTCCACGCCGCTCGCGCTTTTCTTTCTGTTCCATTCAATGATGCAACAAGATCAATAGTCGTAATCATTGGTAGAACCCAAGAGTTTCTTCGAACCCAAGTAAATGCACTTGGCTGTCAGCCAAATCTTGCACTGTATGAAGGCGCATACATCATGGGCGCCACAATCTGTAACCGCAGCGTGATTGTTATCAATCTCACGGGCTATCTATTTGTGAGATCGCTTAGTCAAAAAATTACTCTCGAGGTTGAGCACAAAACAGAGCCACCGATTTCTGCAACCTCTTACATTCTCGTTGACCGCAATCTTTCTGGTCTTGCCCACGAGTGGACTCACGTCGCCCGAAATCGCCTCACAGATGGCTTTATTCCTGATAACGAACCTGCGTGGTTCAGAGAAGGACTTGCCGAGATTGTTAGCGGTCTCTCGCGAGTAAAGGCTTCCAATGGACGAATGACATATTTGCATTTTCATGTCATTCGACTTCGAAAATTTTCTAATTGGCCGAATAGCTGTGGTGCGAGACTCACTACATTTCGGGGCAATAGCGCTCTTCCTGGGGGTTGTGAGTATCTGCGCGGGGCTGCTGCATTAGAACTTCTGATTGCCAATTACGGAGGTCTTACAAAAATCGTTTCCCTGTATTCACACATGCGCGAGTCCGGTGATTTCCTTGCTTCCTTCAAATTCACTTATGGGATGACTCTTAGTCAATTTGAGGTTCGAGCTGATAACTACGCCCGCTACATCTCACAGGCTCAGCACTATGGCAAGTGATTGTCATACGGAATGATTCAGACAGGTACGAGTGTTCATCTAACGCGGTAGCAATGCAGTGTCTTTCTTGGGCTTTTTTCGGGTGTGATGTGTATCAATTGGGAGGCAACCATGAATTTAAATAACGACACTCGAGAAATCGCAGAAATGTTTGCGGACATGACAGATATTTTCTGTGAATCTGTTGATTCGGATGGTCTACACATGCTGTTGACGTATTGCTTAGAAGCGACAGGTCTAGAGACCGGCGAAATTGCGATGTTGCCAATCGGCAAAGAAAGGGCAATGACCGTCCACAATAAAGGCCAAGCAAACTCACTCGATGAAGTGCTCCCCTATCTCGTACAGAGAGCACTCAATACATTGCAGTCCGAATTCTCTGTGATCGGGAACGGTCGAGAGCTCGTTTGTGAATACGCATTCCCTCTCCGAGTTCGTGGCGTCGCACTTGGCGTCATCCATCTCACCAGCATTGGTCAGACCGCCTTAGGCGAACACTCCATTGCCGTCCTCCAGAGCATCGCCGATATTGCCGCAACAACAATCGATCAAACACACCGGATTCAGCAAGCTCATTCTCTCGTCACACAATTGCAGGGAGCCCTCGACAGTCGAGTTGTAATCGAACAAGCAAAAGGAATCCTTGCTGAACGCAATCGCACGGATTTTCCTTCTGCCTTTCACGAAATTCGCTCCATTGCGCGCCGTGAACAGCGCCCGGTGCGAACTGTTGCGGCAGACATCGTTGCTGGATTACTCCAGGCTTCCTAAACGGCTATGGGGCCACTGCTCTCTTTAGAATTGCTTCATGACAATTTCGGGCATCACAACATTTCTCTGGTTTGATCGCGATGCTGAAGAAGCTGCGAATTTCTATGTCTCACTCTTCCCTCAGTCAAAATTGGGAAGCGTCTCGTATTACCCCGAAGGAAGTCAGTTGCCTGCAGGCACAGCATTGACGGTCGAATTCGAGTTATTTGGTCAGCCATTTGTGTGTCTGAATGGTGGACCACGATTCCCTCACACAGAAGCTATTTCTTTCCAGGTTGCATGTGACACCCAAGATGAAGTGGACCATCTGTGGAATTCGTTGGTTGCAAATGGTGGAGCCGAGAGCCAGTGTGGCTGGTGTAAAGACAAGTTCGGCGTTAGTTGGCAAATCATTCCCAAGGCTTTGCCGCAAGCATTGTCTTCAAGCGACCCCACAGTTTCCAGTTATGCAATGCAAGCAATGATGCAGATGCGCAAGATCATCATTGCGGACCTCACCAAACCTGCCTAACGTTTCCTTATGACCACGAACGACGGAGATCGGACCAAATTCTTCCCCCTCATCGAGAAGAAGCATGGCGGCCCCATCAATATCTGGATAGACCGCCTCCGAGATCTGGGCGATGCGAAGTACCCCGAACAGATTGCCTATCTTCGGGAAGAACATGGCTTCAGCCAGGCTCACGCCAATGCACTTGTGATGTATGTGCGGGGCTCCACCACATCAAAAAAGTTCACCAAGCCAGCTGATTACTTCAAAACGCTAGACCCGACAGTTGCGAAGAAGATCAGAGAAATCTTTGCAAGCATTACATCTACATATTCGGACCTTGAGTTAGTGATGGCGTGGAACCAGCCGATGCTCAAGATTGATGACCAATACATTCTGGGCATCTCTGTCTCGAAGAACCATCTCACCATTGGTCCTTTCAATAAGGATTTCGTGAAGAAGTTTGCCAAGAAACTAGAGAAGTACGAATCCAACAAGAAGACATTCAAGGTGCCGTTTGACTGGAAAGTAGACGGCCCCTTTATGCGTGCAATTGTCAAAGACCGACTAGGCGAATTGTCCTAAGTCTTCAATCGCCCTAGATACACGCAAATTCACTTCAACGAAGTGCAAGACTGAGAAAATGGACGTCCAATTTTCGAAGCTGAAAAAACTCAACCTTTTGGCAGGTCTTCTTCACCTGTTTTCCCTCATAGCGATATTGGTTCTCTCCACGGATGTTGGGCTACCCATTAATGCGACATACATGTCGGATGCACCCGGCACAGGCAGTTTTGCCGCACCAATTGAGCTCTTCAGTCTCAATATCAGCTACACAGTGGCCGCGTTCATGGCGCTATCAGCGTTCTTCCACTTCTTCGTCATCTCAGGCCCCATCTTCCCGAAGTATGTCGATGGATTAATGCACCACATCAACATCTACCGATGGATTGAATACTCACTGTCGTCATCCATCATGATCGTTCTCATTCTTCAACTGAATGGCGTCACTGACTACATCGCACTCATCGCTGTCTTCGGCGTTAATGTCAGCATGATTCTCTTTGGATGGTTGCAAGAGCGTTATGTCGAGCCTGGCAGTGGCGACATGCGCCCGTTCTGGTTCGGCTGTATCGCTGGAGCAGTCCCCTGGGTCGCCATCTTCATCAACATGTTGTCGCCCAGTGGTCCACCAGAAACAACGGTTCCTGGCTTCGTCATCGGCATTGTGATTTCGCTATTCATCTTCTTCAATTGCTTCGCAATCGTGCAGTGGAAGCAGTACCGCGCGCAGGGTAAGTGGGCGGACTACCTCTACGGCGAGCGCACGTACATCGTCCTCAGTTTTGTTGCGAAGTCACTTCTTGCGTGGCAAGTGTTCTCTGGCGCTTTAATCGCCTAGAAACACACTGCTACCAAACGACAGGGCCAGTTGCTTCCAAAGCACGGCCCTCAGCACGCACACCCTTCGACACCAAATCTGCAGCCATCTCTTGCCACATAGCTGGCAAGCGGTAGTGCGCAACGCGAGGGAATAAATGATGCAGCGCATGGTGGTCATGTCCACGAATTAAGAGTGTTGACCCAGGGAAAACTGCAACGCGTGTATCGACATAGCGACCCTGCTTATTGCCTGGGTGATGTGGATACCAAGCGAAGACAAACGCCAACCAGAACAATTGTAAACGCGCTGGTAGGTACCACAGAAGAAATGCAGGCCATCCGAATCCAGTAAGAACGGCCGTCAACAACACACCGTGCGTGATGAGCCAGAAGCGCAACTGCATCAGACCTTCTGTTTTGTTTGCACTTGCCTTGTTTGCACGCACCATCGCAGGATGAAGAAGCTTGCGCATGGGAGGTACAAAAGCAAAAAGCGGCAACAAGGCATTAATTGACGTGACCGATAGGAACTTCAACGGCAGTTCGCGAAATGACCCTTGCGAGAAATAGTCAGGGTCACGATCGGGATCGTTCGTAAATGCATGATGGCGCATGTGAGATGCGCGATGCAGTTTGAAGGGCATCAAGAGAGGGATACTGCACAGAGTGCCAATGATTTCTTCAACCACTCGACCTCTTGCCACTTTGCCCCAAATATTCTTGTGGACTGCTTCATGCATCGGCATGTAGAAAGTGGCTGCGAACACAGCGTTGACGATGACTCCCGCCCACAGTGGAATGGAGCCATTCAGACCCAACACAAGCACAGTGGTCCACAGTGTTGCGTACACAGCGAATGTCACGACAATGCGCCATTGAATTCCACCCCAATACTTTGCGGCGATGACACCTTCAGCTTTCACTGATTCTCGGCGAGCAGCTACTCGCTCCGCTTCGGCCTCGTGGGTGGGGTCCAAGAGGTAGTCATCCAACTTGTCTGGCTCTGGGGTATTCAGCGACATGCCGAAACGCTAATCGTGATGAAACCCGGACCTGTTATCAAGGAGTATGCGTTGTATTCGGCTGTCTACAGACCGTTTTCAGCTCGGTAGTGAGCCACGATTGCATTCGCATGCCCATGACCCATCTCATGCTCGGTCTTCAGCATTGCCACCATCTCAGAGTGCTTGGCACCCTTCATTTTCTTCAACAGGGATTTCCAATGCGAGATGGGCTTGCCGTACTTCTTCTCAATTGAGGGAAAATACGACGCAGGACCTTTGACCTTTTCATCTGCCATGGCTACACCGTAGTTCCGACGCAGCTATTGGTGAATGAAAGAATCTGACTATGCGTTATCTTTTTGCAGTTATTGATACACAGTCAAACTCAGGCACTTCTGGAGAGATGGTCGCCATTGATGCCTTCAATGAGAAAATTGAGGCTGCCGGTCAGCGCATCATGGCCGCGGGCGTCGCTGCACCTACCACGGCACTTCTGATTGATAATCGCAATGGGCTGGGGTCCGTCGTCAATGGTCCTGCGGTTGAATCCGAGGAATACATGTCAGGGTTCTGGGTCATTGAAGCATCTGACGATGCAACGGCACGCGAACTAGCTCTTGAAGCTTCCTTGGCGTGTAATCGTCGCATCGAAGTTCGCTCTTTCCTTCGCTGAATTTATTGATGCAGGTCACTGCCTTCGATTTTGCGAATTGCCTCTGGAATCGGCGCACCGGAATCCTCATTTGTCACTGGAGCCCCGGCAACTGTCGCGAGAGGTACGTACCCACTCCAGTACGGTGCACCTTCATCTTCAGGAACATTGATTGCTCCTCCTGCACGAATCTTTGCTGACATTTCAGTGAGCGGCAGTGCAACAACGCGGGTTGCCCTAATTTCACTGGCCGACGGTGTGCGTACGGCGTCCCATGTCGGAACAACATGATCAGTCATCAACTGCAAAGCTTTAAGAATTTCTTCTTCATCGCTCACAATTCGTGCCACACCACGAACAACTACGGAGCGATAGTTCATTGAGTGGTTAAACGGAGTCTTTGCAAAGACGAGCCCATCAAGAATTGTCACTGTCGCACAGATGTCTGTATTGGCGCCGGCCTTAAGAAGCGAGTTCGCAAGTGCACCGTGGAGATACATAACTCCATCCCCAATTCCATACACCATGGGGAGAACGAGAGGACCTTCCTCCGTGATTACTGCGATGTGAGCAACGGAGCCAGCACGAAGAATTTCATACATCTCTTCGACTCGATATTCCGCGCGTTTCGCACCACGGCGCACTGTTGTGCGTGCACTCATCGGAGCGCCATATTCATTTGCTTCGGCCACGTCACAAATGTAGGTGAGGCAACGAAATATCTCCAATGATTATGTGCGGACTTACCAGTAGTCCTTCATTAACTCGTTCGACCATGCGGGCTGGAAACGATCTCCGCGTGCATCAAATTCGGTCATGTATGGCTTGATATCAACCACGGGAGTGCCATCAATGGCGTCAAGACCAGACAACGACACAGTTGACCCTTCAACATCAAGAATCCTGCAGACCGTGACACCGAGCCTGTTCGGACGATCCTTTGCACGTTGGCCAAAGATTCCCACTTCTGGCCAGTCCTTGTTTCCGCGAGGATGGCGCGACATCTTCGAACCATCCCAATGCGCCTTATCAAATACATAGACAACGATGCAATGGCTGAATTCCTTCAGTCCCATGAGTGATTGCCCAGTAAAGGGTGGAAGCAATTCGATGCGACTTGTTTCAGAATCCCATGCATCGTCTTCTGGAACATCACGAGAACTGTGAACTATTCCAATCGGAGAAATCTCAAAAGATGTCATGAATCAAGGATGCCACATGCCCCACATGTGTGGACCACCTGCCGCAACATCCCATTCAGTGCGCACTTCAAAACCAAGGTGCCGGTAGTACGCAACGTTCTCAATCGTTTCCGTTTCAAGATAGGCAGGAACTCCATCACGTTCCGCCCATGACAAGCCTTCACGGATCAATGTTGATCCAATACCACGACGTTGCCAATCAGGATGCGTGCCCACCATCTGCAGATACCAATGATTTTCCTCTGGAGTATTGGCGACAAGCGCCTCCCGAAGTGCGATGAACTTCGCCAGCATCTCATCTGATGGCGGTTCGCTTGGGCCAGTGTCAACATCGAGTTCAGGTCGCATTGGCGGAATCCACATAGAAAACGCAGCAACGTCTGGTGTCACCAACGTGCAATTGTGGGCCATCACACGCTGAAAGAAACCCTGCATCACAGTTCCGTCACGAAAGACCTCATCGTCAGGAAAGAGCCACCGCATCACGGGGTCATCCCAGAAGGAACGAGCAAACGTTGTGCAAATAAGAGACAGATCCTCTGCAGTCGCTTTTCGAAATTCTCGACCCATGAAACGTTCCCCATTCAATGTCAATGACACAGTCCACTTTAGATATTTCGCTGTCCATGACCCACCCGTGCGATACGGTGACAACGACATCAAGAGAGGTCTCCCCCATGGAGACCCAGCAACCGAGCCACCCGGCCACGGTGCTACCCGCAAGGGGATGAGGCGCATTGCGCAAACATCCGGGCCTCTGATGTCCTCAACAGGAGGAATCAGTCATGGACAAAAGCAAGTGGAAGATTGTGACGGCGATGCGGCACTGGAGCGCCGCAGATCCATCGTCGGTCATTTCATGTGAATACTGCACGGCACACTCCACCTACACCACAACCCTGGTTGACGACCATGGCACTACATATGAAGTGCACTTTCATTGCGACCCGCACGGCGATGATGCAATCGCACTTCTTGAATCACTCCGACGTGAAGGCCAGCGATGGATCGTGGAAGAGCGTCATTGGATGCACATTTGGAAAGTGGGATTCAAAAAATGTTTTTCATGCCGAGCAGATAGCCGTTACGTTGCAACTCAACTTGATGAACTTGGTGAGATTGTTGTGCAAGAGCTGTACTGCAAACGTCATGCACCAACAGCAACGGAGCAGATTGAACGCACGGGCGAAGTCAATGACGTTGTTACCGATCTCACGTATCGATTCGGAAGCTCACATCGAGTCACTTTTGATGAATCCGGCGAAATGCAAATCAACGAATAATGATCCGACACCCAATGGAGTCATACACTTCAGGTCATGTCCTCCGAGCGCGTATATCGAGTCACCGCTCGCGGTCGTTTCAAAGATCTCAGCGAACAAGCACGTTCATATCTCTTGAAGGCTCAGCCCGAGCACGACATCTTTAAGTCAGCATTCACTGCCGAGGGCACTTTCACGTATGACGAAAAGGTTCAGTTCTTCAATCTTCGCTATGAGGTGCGCACAACGGAAGGTTCCGCTGCGGCCGGCATCATTGCGCAGAAAGAAGCCGAACTGTTTCTGAAGACGCTCGGATATGCATCTCACCCATTAAAGATGTCCATCACTGATGCCTCCGCAATGTGGGGCGAATAACTACATCGCCGCAGTTGTCCTACGTGCGCGATGCGAACGCATAGATAATCTCTCTGCATGAAACCGAAACTCTCACTCGTCACATTGGGCGTGAGCGACCTTGATCGTTCACGCCACTTTTACGAAGCACTTGGATGGGAGCCGCAGGACTGGTCGCCAGAGTCGAAAGTTGTGTTCTTTGATTTGAATGGCGTCATGTTGAGTTTATTCGGTCGAGAGGATTTAGCCGAAGACGTCGGTGTCGATGCAACAAGATCTACAGGCTTCTCCTCGATCACACTTGCTCACAACGAGCCTTCAATAGAAGATGTCGACCGCGCATTTCACGAGTTCATCTCAGCAGGCGCCACCCTGGTCAAGACACCGCAGCCCACCGCTTGGGGTGGCTATTCCGGTTACGTGTCCGACCCCGACGGCCACCTTTGGGAAGTTGCGTTCAACCCTTTCAGCGACTGGACATAGATCAGAGGTTGCAATTCCCGTAGGCAAAGCCAGCTAATTCAGCTGTCGTACGTCGGCACTTCAGCGCCGACATCCCAGAGGTGATGCACTGGATCGTGCATTAAGTATTTCGCGATGGACTCAACGGTGAACGCTGAGCCATCACTACGAAATCCTGTGCGCGACCACTGCTCCCCCGTCACCGAATCAAAACGATCTGCCAGCAAGATGCCGGCTTCTTGAAGTTCGTTTGCGACGTCTGCTGCATTCTGTAGGTCGTAACGATCTTTAATGGCAGTTGCATCTTGATCCCAATTTTCAAAAGCTGGATCAATTTCATGCAACATCAGGGCAAGACGTTCATCAAACTTTCGAAAGACGTCACGCACATGGCATGCATATTCAAGCGGTGACCACACACCTGGTGAAGGTCGAACGTTCACGCCACTTCGCCCAAGAACGTCCACCCAACGGACGACTTGGTCACGAAGTGCTGCCCCCGTACCCGTTGCGTGAAACGATGACGCGTCGAAACCGCAGTCATCACACGACTTCTCAAGAACCCAAGTCCAGTTCTTGTCGTCAGGGACTATTTCGTTATTCATGCTCAACTGATTTTGGCTTTTCTACGCTGTAGACGATGTGGCGCACGCCCCACCATCCCGGAGTATTCGGATGATCGAAATCAAGATCGGGACGTCGAGTCATTCCAATTCGTTGCATCACCTTTTCACTCAGATGATTTGTCTCCGTTGTGAAGGAATAAACCTCTGTGAGACCAAGTTTTGAAAAAGCTGTTTCTAGAACACACCGCGCAGCTTCGGATGCATAGCCCTGTCCCCACGCCCAAGTTGCAAAGCGCCAGCCAATTTCAACATGTGGTCCCATTGGTGTCTCAAACGTGGTGCGATTCAGCCCTGTAAAGCCTGCAAACTGCCCATTAACCTCGACCGCCCAGAGACCGAATCCATTTTCCTCAAAACCATTCTCAATGCGATCAACCATGGCATCGGATTGTTCTTGAGTCATTGTCTGTGGGAAGTACCGCATCACTTCTGGATCAGCATTTAGCTCAGCAAATGGTTCCCGGTCATCATCTGTCCATCGACGAAGAATCAGTCGCTCAGTAATCAATCTGTTCGTCATGCTCGCCGGACGTGAGAATTTTGGGGCCCTAAGCCAAGTCTGTGACCATCGCAGCGCGGGACTTGCGTACCTTTGGCATCGGCAACAACCAATCACCTTCCGCATCGCGATAACCCAATGGCAATAAAACCACTGATCGCAAACCGCGCTCTCTCAATCCGAGGATTGCATCAACTGCATCTGGGTTAAAGCCCTCCATGGGCGTGCAGTCGACCTCTTGCTCAGCCGCTGCCATCATTGCAAATCCCAGCGCAATGTAGGCCTGACGTGCAGCATGGGCGTAGTTGATTTCTGGATCGCGCTTCAGATAGTTGGCTTTCAAGAAGTCAAAATAACCACGCAACATCGGCAAATCGCCACGTGCCTCAACAGTCAGGCCAACAACTTCGTCGATTCGCTCAGCGGTGTAGTTATCCCATGCGGCGAAGACAAGAAGATGGGATCCGTCGGTCACCTGAGCCTGGTTATTCGCTGCCTTTGCAATCTCTGCTCGGAGTTCCCCGTTAGTAACCACAAGAAGCTCGAAAGGCTGCAAACCACTTGACGTTGGAGCCATGCGAACTGCTTCGATGATTGCTTCCACTTTTTCTTGCGGGACTGGAATTGATGGGTTCATCTTCTTTGCGGCGTAGCGCCAGCCCATGATGTCGGTCAAAGTCTTCATTGCCATTTTCGTGCTCCTCGTAAGTTCTCGAATTTCAACTCCCATCACTGGTGTGTTGAACGTGACTTCAGGACGATACTCGGTGAAGCATGGACAAACGCCAAGCGTTCGTTGTCCGGGGTGAATATCGGCGAGAATTGGGTGCATGAAGCGGCGTTTCGTTCAGGTTGATGTCTTTGGGGAGAATCCGTATCGCGGGAATCCTCTCGCGGTGGTTGTCGATTCTGATGGTCTAACGACTGCCGACATGCAGACATTTGCCAAGTGGACAAACCTGTCCGAAACAACCTTCTTGCTTCCACCTACGCATGCTTCAGCCGACTTTCGAGTCAGGATCTTCACGCCGACCGAAGAGCTTCCTTTTGCGGGACACCCAACTCTTGGATCAGCTCATGCGTGGTTGACAATTGGGGGCATTCCGAAGAGTGGCAGCGCAATCGTGCAGGAATGCGGAGTCGGTCTCGTCACCGTCCGCCGTGACGACAACTCCCTCTCCTTCGCCGCACCACCGTTATTGAAGAGCGGTGCGGTCGACGATTCGTTGATACACGAGGCAGCTGAGTCACTCGGCATTAATCGTGATGCCATCATCGACGCAGCATGGATCGACAATGGGCCAGGTTGGTTAGGAATCCTTCTCGCCAGTGCCGAGGAAGTGTTGGCCATTCGACCAAACGCGATGCGGCTGACATTAGGAGTCGCCGGACCTCATACGACTGAATCTCGTTTTGCGTATGAGGTTCGTGCCTTCTATTCATCGAATGGCATCACTCTCGAAGACCCTGTCACCGGCAGTCTCAATGCATCGCTTGCTCAGTGGTTGATCGGCTCCGGTCGATTCTCTGCTCCGTACCTTGCTTCTCAAGGAACCGTAATCGGATACGCCGGCGTCGTTCAAGTAGAAGTCGATGATTCGAATGCCGTGTGGATTGGCGGGAATGTCGTCACTTGCATCTCTGGCGAAGTCGACATCTAAAACCTGGCCAACGAATCCACACGGATGTGCGCTGAATCAGAACAAGGGCAAGCCGTCGTTGATGTGAAAACTCATCGCAATTTCCATTTGCCACATGGCACTATTGAGATATGAGCGACGAACCACACAATGACCCCGTCCTCATTTCTGTTGCGGCCTACAGCCTTCAACCAGAGGCATACGAACAGAAATACGCAACGCATCTTCTCGACCGTCCAAGTCGATTCGCATCACTGATTCCCTCAGGATCCGAAGTTCTTGACCTTGGTTGCGGACCCGGACGCGACATTCGAATCTTTACCGAGGCAGGCCATCACCCGATTGGTGTCGAACTAAATCCTTCCTTTATCGAAATGGCGCAACAGCACGGTGAAGTCATCGCAGGAGACATTCGAGAAATCAGTTCCCTCTTCAGTCCGCTGACTTTTGATGCCGTATGGGCACAAGCATCTCTTGTTCATCTGCAGAAATCAGAGGTTGAGAACCTTCTACGAGAGTTGAAAGTCTTGTTGAAACCGAATGGTCTCATGTATGCATGCGTGCCGGCAACAGGTGAATCAGGATGGCTTGACGAGAGCGACGGTCGGCGATGGTATACAAACTGGCCAGAAGATTCATTCCAAACGGCAATCGCATCCGCAGGCTTTCACATCATTGACGTCACACACGGACCATACGTCGAAGTGTGGGCGACAAATTCCTGATTATTCGGACCGCTTCAGGTCGGTGACCACACCGCCTGCAACGCGCACGATGTCAGCCGGTGCTGCACCGAAGTTGTCATTCCATGTTCCCGCAGCTGCCCACACTTCGTCGTACTGCATCAAGTCCGGGTCAACAAAGACTCGCAGTCGAGTTGTGTGACCAAACGGAGGAACGCCACCAATTGGAAATCCCGTCGCCTCGCGCACTGCATCTGCATCGACGCGCTTGCACTTCGCACCACCAGCAGCCGCCGCAAGTTTCTTCTCGTCTAATTGATTAGACCCACTCACTAACGCCATCACGATTTCGTTGTCCACACCGAAGACAAGACTCTTCACAATCTGCCCCACCGTGACCCCGATCGCTGCCGCAGCATCCTGCGCGGTCTTTGTTCCTTCAGGAAATTTCTTCACCTGAATCTCAAACCCTGCGGCACGTGCGGCATCCGTCACTTTTTGCACATTTGGGTGGATTTTCTCGTCCGACATATGTGCCAACACTAGAAGCATCGCCTATGATTTCTCTCACGAAGGGGAGTATCCCTACTAATTCCAGTGTCGTCATCACGGTTAAAAAAGCCCGGCACGGAAACCCGAAAGGGTTGGGAGAGACCTTCGGCCAAGCCCCGTTGCTAGCCGAAGGAAAACCAATGTCGCCTGCCCCCGCAGTACACGCAAATCTCACAGAGTCTCCGATAGCACCTCACGCTCTTTCTGCCGACGAAGTTCTGCAGCAGATCAAGGCGGACACCAACGGCCTCAACACTGAAGAGGTTTCTGCACGCCTCATGCTGTTCGGCCCCAACCGTCTGGCAGAAAAAGAAGCAGTTCCTGCATGGAAACGCTTCGCCAGTCAGTTCACCAACATGTTGACAGTCATCTTGATTGTTGCCGCCGTCGTCAGTCTTGTTGTTGCAAAAGAAATCAAAACATCAGTTGTGGTTCTTTCGGTAGTTCTTATTAACGCGATCATCGGTTTTGTTCAAGAAAACAAAGCGGAAGCATCACTCAACGCGCTCAAGAAAATGCTGGCTTCATCTGCTCGCGTGCGTCGTAACGGTGAACTCGAAAACGTACCGACGGAACAGATTGTCCCTGGAGACATCGTGCTGATTGAAGCTGGCGACCGCGTCCCCGGTGACGGAAGACTTCTTTCGGCAGTCAATCTTGAAGTGGAAGAAGCATCACTGACGGGCGAAAGTCTTGCTTCGACAAAATCGCTGGACCCCGTTGCTGCGGATGCATCAATTGGTGATCGCAAGTGCGCTGTCTTCATGAACACCACGGTGACAAGAGGTCGCGCTGAATTCGTTGTGACGGCAACCGGCATGAATACCGAGATGGGTCGCATCGCGGGTCTTCTACAAGAAACTGAAACTGACAAAACACCACTGCAGAAGCAACTCGATGCACTCGCCCACTCTCTTGCAAAACTCGCTGGTGTCATTGTTGGAATTGTTTTCTTGATTGGTCTCATCTCCGGCGATGAATTCCAGGAACTCATGTTGACTGCCGTTGCACTCGCAGCTGCAGCTATTCCTGAAGGTCTCCCAGCGGTTACCGCAGTCACCCTCGCTATTGGTACGTCCCGTATGGCGAAGCAGAATGCGATCGTTAAAAGGCTCGCAAGTGTTGAGACTCTTGGTTGCACCAGCGTGATTTGTTCCGACAAGACGGGAACTCTCACGCTCAATCAGATGACTGCACGTGAACTTGTCTACATGAACAAAGCCCACCATATTTCCGGCGAGGGTTATTCACCTGATGGAAAAATTGAAGCAGCACAGGGCGATGACCCTGTCTCTTTGATTACCGCGCTCTACCCGATGGCTCTTTGTAACGATTCAATCGTTCGCGATAACGGAGCGAATGATTGGGAATTGGTTGGCGACCCCACAGAAGGCGCCATGGCCGTTCTTGCCATGAAGGGCGGTCTCCACGTTGCCGAACTTCGCGACGACCGTCCACGCATTGCAGAAGTTCCCTTTGACAGCGCCCATAAATTCATGGCCACGTTCCATCAAATTGTTACCGACGAAGGCGTCGACATTGTCCGTGCTTTTGTTAAAGGAGCACCGGACGTATTGATTGCACGCTCTTCTCGCGCAATTGACAGCACCGGGTCAGCATCCGCCATCGGTGACGTCTCACAAGATCTCTTCGCACACAACGAACGGCTTGCATCTCAAGGACTTCGCGTGCTTGCCGTTGCACATCGCGACTTCGATCTTGAGGCCTGGAGCGAAATCTCCGACGAAGACCCCATCACCCTGATTAATGACCTGACATTCCTAGCGCTCGTTGGCATCATCGACCCGCCACGTCCTGAAGCCCGCGATGCAATTGCAATCGCACATCAGGCTGGCATCAGCGTGAAGATGATTACAGGTGACCATGCAATTACCGCTGCAGCAATCGGTCACAACCTAGGTCTCACTGGAGATTCGCTCACTGGCGCTGACCTTGAATCAATGAGCGACGAAGAACTTGACGTCGCACTTGATACAACGTCCGTCTTCGCTCGCGTCTCCCCCAGCCACAAGATTCGTCTTGTTGCAGCTTTGCAACGCAAGGGCAATGTTGTTGCGATGACCGGCGACGGCGTCAACGATGCGCCTGCATTAAAGAAGGCCGACATCGGTGTTGCTATGGGAATCACCGGCACCGAGGTCACCAAAGAAGCGGCCACAATGGTGCTCACAGATGACAACTTCGCCACCATTGTTGGTGCCGTTGAACGTGGTCGTGTCATCTACGACAACATCGTGAAGTTTGTTCGTTTCCAACTCAGCACCACACTCGGCTTTGCAATGGTGTTCCTTGCATGTTCCGTCTTCGGAATCATGGAACGCAAGCCCTTCACTGCAATTGCAATTCTCTGGGTCAACATCATCATGGATGGCCCTCCCGCAATGGCATTGGGAGTCGACCAAGGTGGCAGTTCAGTGATGTCGCGAAAGCCTCGCCCTAAGACTGAGCCAATCCTGACGCGTCAACGCTGGTTCACGGTTGCCCTCAGCGCACTCGTCATGGCGATTGCAACAACTTTGCTCTTTGAATTTGCACCAGGAGAACATCCTGCAGCTACGACAGATTCCATCGCCGGAACAATGGGACTGAACACATTCGTGTTGTTCCAGTTCTTCAACATCTTGAACGTGCGTAGTGACACACAATCTGTCTTCAGCAAACTCACGTTCACCAACAAGTCTTTGTGGATCTCGCTCGCATCAGTTCTTGCATTACAGATTTCCGTCACGCATGTCTGGTTTATGCAAAACCTTTTCGACACGAGAAAAATATCCATTCCGCAGTGGCTGATCTGCGTGGCTGTTGCTTCTTCGGTCCTCTGGGTGGAAGAGATTCGTAAGTTCATCGTTCGTCGCCGTCAGAAATAACCAGACCAGCAACTAAGGAGAACACAATGTTTAAGAACACAGCAAAGACAACAATTCTTCTCGCCGCAATGGGCGGCCTCATCGTGGGTATTGCGTCCCTCTTGGGTGGTGGCAGCAGTGGCTCCGTCATGATCGGTCTCGTCATTGCTTTCGCAATGGTGGGTTGGTCGTACTGGTCAAGCGACAAACTCGCACTTCGTTCTGCCAAAGCTCAGGTCATCACAGAAGCTGACCACCCCGAGTTTTACGGAATGGTGCGAGACCTCGCGCAACGTGCAGGTCTGCCCATGCCGCGCGTCGCTGTCTCCCCCAGCGATCAGCCAAACGCCTTTGCAACAGGTCGCAACCCAGAACATGCCGTCGTGTGTGCAACAACCGGGCTTCTTCAATCGCTCTCTCGCGAGGAGGTCGAAGGCGTCATGGCGCACGAGTTAATGCATGTCCGTAATCGTGACATTCTCATTGGCTCTGTCGCAGCCGCCGTCGCAACAGCAATTTCAGCCATCGCCCAAATGGCAATGTTTGCCAGCATGTTTAGCGGTGGACGAGATGATGAAGAGCGGGGAAATCCCCTCGTTGTTCTCGTCGTCGCAATGTTTGCCCCTATGGCCGCAGGCCTGATTCAGATGGCAATCAGCCGCAGTCGCGAATACGAAGCAGACCGTGGCGCTGCAGAGCTTCTGGGAAGCGGTGAGTCACTTGCAAGCGCACTAGAGAAGATTGAATTTCTCGCGGCTCGTAATCCGATGCAAGTTGCTCCAGCACAAGCACAGGCGTACATCCACAATCCTCTGGCAGAGATGCAACACAAGCGTGGAACCGGACTTGATGTCTCGCGTTTGTTCTCCACCCACCCTGCAACTGCAGAGCGCATTCGCCTTCTCCGCGCAATGACGTTCTAGTCAGCCACTTCTGCAGGTCCACTGGTCGTGAACAGCAGTGCGCCTACCAAAGATATGCAACCAGCAACGAGATACGGGACTGTGTAGTTGCCTGATGCGTCTCGAATGCTGCCAATGAGAATTGGTCCAATCGCAGTGCCGGTCAAACTCACGAGTCCTGATCGTGCGGAGATTCGCGCGTAGTCCTTCACGCCGAATCGTTGCGCGATGAGCAACGATTGCATCATCAACACGTTGCCCACCATTGCGCCAAAGAGACCAATTGCGATGAACAACAAGATGGTGTTCTCCATCTGTCCAATCAGGATGATGGCCGAACCTTGCACCGCTGCGATGAACACCATGAATTTCGCCAAGGGGAACTTTGGAATGATGCGACCACCGACAAGTCGGAACACCACGCTCGCGCCGGAAAGCACCGATGTTGCAAGAGCGGCTGTTCCTGGAGTCGTGCGCTCCTCCACCAACTTCACAATCTGCTGAATGGCTCCCACTTGTGAACCCATCACCAACACATAACCAATCGTGACCACCCAGAAGAACTTGGTGCGAATCGCCTCTGCCATCGGCACGCCCGGTAAATCTTCCACGTGATTCTCTGGCTTCGGTTGGCCATCAGGCATCCAATTCAACGCCAGCGGATCAGGACGGATCAGCAAGAACGCCGGAACCGACATGCCGAAAAGCCAAATGAGCGCAAGATAAATACTCGCTCCGCTCATCTGCTGTGCGTCAATCAACTTCTTCACCAATGGCGTCAACAAAATGCCACCCACGGATAATCCTGAAGATGCCGCAGCAATTGCCGACGCGCGCTTCACATGAAACCACCGCGTGACGACCGTTGTCGCCGCAGTAAGACCGCTTGACGACCATGCAACAGCGAACACCGCGTACACAACAAATAGATGCCACTTCTCCGTGACATGACCCAACATGTACAG
>Ga0222712_10003012_pt1 | contig 18742 bp, 18 predicted proteins | sample C33_657DmetaG_FD_165043 | JGI IMG/M metagenome (GOLD analysis project Ga0222712, IMG submission 165043) | Estuarine water microbial communities from San Francisco Bay, California, United States - C33_657D | ecosystem: Environmental > Aquatic > Marine > Unclassified | place: USA: California... | reverse complement strand
ACTTTCATACCTTTTGGTATCATTACAGTATAGTTATTTGTGTTAAAAACAATTACTTGTATTTCACCTGTATATCCTTGGTCAACAGTTCCTGGTGTGTTAAGAACGGTTAATCCTTGTTTAATTGCCAACCCACTTTTAGGTCTAACTTGAATTTCATACCCTTCTTCAAAAGAAGCTTTAATACCTGTTGGGACTAAAATTCTACCGAATGGACCAACTGATAAATCTTCAGTGGAATGTAAATCGAATCCTGAATCTGACTCATATGCGTATTTTGGAAACACCGCGTCTTTATGAACTAATTCAACTTCAATTATCTTTGTTCTGGCACTTCTATAAATCTCTTCCTCTAAATCATCAAAACCAAGACCTAAGATATCCTCAAGTTCTTTTTGATAATCTTCATCAGGTTCAAGACCCGCTTCAGTTTTAATTTTTTCAAACTGTTTTAAAATTTCTTCGTATGCTCCTATATTAATAGCATCCTTGTCTAAATTTTCCATTATTTTAAATCTATTAATTTTTTTATTACATCAATTAATACTGATACATCTTTCTCACAATATTTTACAATTCCTTCGATATCTTTTTTAATCCAAAATGCTTCATGTACTTTATTACCTGTTATTTCCATTGTCTTAGATGATTCAACACCTAAACAAACACACATAAGTTCAAGAGATGCAATGGAACCATATCCACCATATTGCCAAACTTCTTTTGTATCTAAAGCTTTAATTTCCCATGGTTTTGTATCATGACCTGGTAAAATCTTTGGTGGCATGATTCCATTCATAATCATACGTTTTGCTAACATTGGGATATCAAATCCTTTAACATTATGTCCACATAAGAAAAACCCAAGTTCCCCAACTCGATATAAAAGTTTTTGAACTTCTAATAACATTTTTTTCTCATCAATATCACTAAATGATTGCATTTTAACTTCACCACTTTCAGTGACAAATGCTACACTGACACATGCAATTCTTGCAAATTCAGGGACTAATGCTGAACGATTAACAAACATTTGACCAACACCATTTGCTCCGTCTTCAGGAAACCTTTTTTGAAACCAATCAAAGTAGTGTTCGAATTGAAATGAAAGTGCTTCATTGTGTTTTACTAATGAATCCCAATCAGGTTGAACACCAACTGTTTCGATGTCCAAAAATAAAATTTTAGTTAATGGTATGTTAATCATGTTATTTAATTAAAGATTTGTAAAATTCTGCTCTATTTTTTGTTACGGTATTTAAATCATATGTGTCTTTAACTGTTTCATATAATCTTTCACCCATATCTTTCACCATATTAGGATTTTCGACTAATTTCTTAATGTATTTTGCCCAATCAGAGTGATTTCTGTTTTCGTCAACTAACATTGCGTTTCCATCGACAAAATTACCATGATTTAAACAATGTTTCAAATCTAAAGTATATGGACCTAAATCGGAAGCAATAATAGCCTTTTTATAAAATCCCGCCTCAATTACTTTCAATTGTGATTTCATTCGATTAAACATTGTGTTTTTGATTGGGGCCAAAGATACATCAAATTTAGAGTAATTCTTTGCATAAGATGTTACGGGTTGTGTCCAAACTCTAACATATGATTCATCATATTGATTTGGATATGACTCTTGAGTATATTTTAATAGGTACTTTTTGTAGTCTTCAGAAACCAATGAATGATTTTGAGTAAATATTTTTTCATATTGAGCCCAAACAGTTTCGTGAGGAAGAATATCTCTTTTTTTATGTTCACCTGTTTGTTGATTAATTTCAGTAACGGTTCCTCGTGTATCAAATCCGCACAATACAAATTGTAATTTGTCTTTTAAATGGGTTATTTTACCTAATGGTGAATCTAACAATTGTAAATCATGTAAGTGAGATGAACCACCTAACCATCCAATTCTAAGTCTGTCTGACTCTAAAGTCGGTTCGTTAAATTGTGGTTCGTTTGGATTAATAGCATTTGGGAATACAAATACATTTTTGTTGAATTTTTTAATTTCGTCTGCAAATAATGTTGTTGTTGTGGTTACGTAAGATGCGACTTTAAGATTAGCAACAATTTTTTCATTAATTTTATTAAACTTAATAATATCATGAATTGGGTGTTCTTTACCTGGCATCCAATAATCATCAATATCTGCAATTGTGATTATCCCCAATGAATTTAATTTTTGGATTAATTCATTGGCCTTTTCAAAATCAGGACCAATACTTCTATGGAATGAAACTATTTGGTACTGAGACCAAAAACTCATATCGTCATACGATGGTTCATAGATGATATCTACATGGAAATCATCACCATATAAATTTTGTAAGAATACGTGAGGGTCTACCGACCTAAATTTACCAACTCCCGTTCTATCGGATGGTACTACTAAGACTTTTATTTTTGACATTTTAATTAATATATTTCTTAAAATATAGTAATTACTGTCGAATAAAGAAAGGAGTTATAGTAATTTTTTGATTTTAGTTACTTTACCTTCAAATACGTGTTTACCAACTTTAAAGTTAAACATTTCATTTGATTTTTCAGAACTTTCAACTAATAATCCATTCTCTTTCAATGCACTTTTAACCGCCTCGTTAACCATTTTTTGAATTAATTTGTAATCAATATTTCCTGATGGTGAAGATTGTTGTTGAGTTTCTTGTATTTGTTGTTTTGGTTTTGCAGATTCAGGAACATAATTACCATTATTTTGTTTCATGAGTCTGGCAGCTTTTTCTACAAGTTCGTTAGATATTGTTGTCGGTTGTTGTTGTGGTTGTGCAATTGGGTGTTCCATCATTAACCTTTTAATCTCATCAGGTAATTTAGAATTTTTAATTGCATCAACTGTTGGTACCCCAACAGGTTTAGTATTTTCCCTTGGTACGTTAGATAAATAAGGTTGTTGTGGTGTATTAGTTTCCTGTAAAAACTCCGCAGGGATATTATACTTAGCATTTGGTACGTCAAATGTTTCAGGTGAATTTAATTGTTGTAATGATGTTGGTGGTAATCCACCGTTCATAGAATTTGTACTTTTAATTCCATCTGCCTTATCCATAATTGCTTTTGATAAAGCTAATTTTTCCATTAATCTGTCCATATTATATTTCTTCTTCGGGTGTTTGTGGGTTAATGTTTAAAGGTGGTTCTTCTGTTTGTGGTGGTTGTTCTTGTGGTGGTTGTTCTTGTGGTGGTTGTTCTTGTGGTGGTGGGTTATTATCAAACACTGCGTTTAATATAACGCTAACCATACTTTTATCTCCATTAAAATTATAACCAGGTCTTGGTTGATTGTAAACCTCACCAGTCGGTTTGTTTGACAGTATTTTGTCTAATCTAAATAATCTCCAACCTGGTAATGGTTGTTCACCTTTATAACCAGTGTGAGAAGCTCCCTCACTATCCCAAGCTCTTAAAACTTTATTTCCTGCCTTACTAACTCCTAAGCACACAGGTTCAATCTGACGTATACCTCTACCACCTGGCTCATCACCATCATAATAGATTACTACAACTTTTCGTCCTTTGATAGCATCAACAATACTATCCAAAGATGCGATTTCACAAATTAATCCTTTTAGTGCTCCGTGTAACTTCATTAGAAATTAGGGTATACGTTTGATGAGTTAAATTTATTAACTTTGATATCATTTTTTCTTTCAACGATATCATCGATAGTACCAGCATTTACGTTGTAAACGTCCAAGAATGCTCCTGTACCTCTACCCATAGAATCACCATCCGCAATTGCGTCACGGTTAACTGATGAATATTCATTACCAACTGCGTTAAAATCATTTTTAGGGATTAATTTTGCTCTTTCTTGGTCAGCAATTGCAGTAAGTGCGTTTGGTTCTGTTTGACTTAAGTCTACAGTAATTTGACTTGACATAATTTTATATTTTTGATATTAGTTCGTTTATTCTCTTAACACTTTCATTAACTGATGGATTATACTTGTCCACCGTTTTTGAGTGTTCTTGAGATGTTCTTACGTTTGTAAAATCTTTTTTCTCGTGAGGGTCAATGAATTGGTTCATCATACCCGCATTCATTTTATTAGTTTTTGTATTTTTAATATAATCCCTCATTTTTCTTAATTCATTGTCAACCCAATTTTTAATTTCGACACCACCATTTAAAATAAATGAAGGTTCTTTTTGGTTACCTTTGAAATTATCGAAAAAGTTTTTAATTCTTTTTAATTGTTTATACGTGATAAATTTTTGACCCTGAAGTTCTTTGTTTCTATTAAAACCTTCAGTATTTTCATCCGCACCTTTGACCATATGAAAACATTTTTTCATATGTTCCCTTTTGTCGGATGGAAACTCAATTTCTTTATCGTATAAACTTTTATTCACTTTTAAACATCTTTAATAATTCAGAAATAGAAATTCCTTCTTTTTCTGCTTGTTTCTTTAATGATGAAATATTCTTCTTTAAAATATTTGATGTCTTTGTTTCTTTTTTTCCTACTTCGGAATTGTCAGAATTTTTTTTACCCATCAAAATATCTTCCACAACTTTTATCATTTTTTGTTTTTGAATTTCAGATAAAGTTGCTCTTGTTATGAAATTTTTATCTTTATAATAAGGTGATTTTTTATCTTTATTACCTGTTGGGTCCTGTCCTTTTTGTTTTGTCCTTTCTTTAGCTTCATCAGGTTCCATACCCATTTTCTTAACTAAATATTTGAAAGTTTCTTCACCGTCCATATCTTCAGTTTCTTCATAACCAAATGCTCCTGACATATCAATTTCTTCAAGTTCTTCAACTGATTCACCATAGTATGTTCTATATCCACGAGAAATAGGGTCGTTTGTAATACGAGCGGCAGCAACCGTTTGGTCCATAGTTTTATGTGGGTGTAATTTTGGGTCAAGGATTGGAATTTTTGAATTAGATAGCGCCCCATCCAAGTTTACCAACTCTTCCAAATCTTTTTTAAGAGTTTTTGTAGATTTAACTTTTTTCTCTTTGGCAACTTTTTTAAGATGGTTTTTAACTTTTCCACCCTTACTTTTTTCAAAGTGAATTACCTCATCTTTTTCACGAGCCTCATTTAAATTTCCTTCTACAGAGAAGTATAGGGAGTATTTATCTCCTTTATCTCTCAATAAAAAATAGTATGGCGACGAATAAAATTCTTTGTCTGTAGTAATCATCTCTTCTTTTTTATCTATAAATACTAGCTCATAAGGTATTTATCATTAGTATATGGCATATCAAAACATTAATCAGTATAATTTTCGTAAATGGGGGATAAAACCAGTCAACGAAATCACCGACATTTGCTTAGCGTCGGACGAGAGAGATTATGACCAAGAAGTCGTTTTTTCACCTTTATTAATAGGTGAATTGGACGGAAACAGAATGCCATTTAAATTTGACTTTAATAGTTCAGGTACAACTTTATGTCAAACATCTGCATGTTCTTTTGATTACCAAACAATTGTTTCAGAAAATTATTGGAACCCTGATGACGTTGACCCCAACTTTTGTGCAATCACAACAGAATTATGTGATATTGGTTTAACGGGAATCGACAACGGACTTGTTCAAAACATGTCAGGTGAAACAATCGAAATTACAACAGGATTATACACAAACATTTCAGACAAGTTTAGTAGATACAAATATGATAGGAGAATGAAACTTCACCCTATTACAGGTTTTACCACAACTGAAAATAGATTATGGGATGATGACTCATACACTTATGATTTATCATATCAAAATGTTGGTGGAGATATTGGATATGTTGCAAACTTAAAGGGTGGATTCTTCCAAGGGTTTTACAAAATACCAGGGTACGATTACCAAGTTTTTCCGCAAAGAGTTCCATTAGGTTGGACCGCTGAATTCATGTTAAAATATAGATGGACTGGTGATACATCAGGAGGTCTTAACAACAGATACCCCGACAATAAGGGTACGTTCTTTTACATGGGGGCAAGAGCCGAGAACAAATTTTATCATTATGCCGATGGTAGTCCAAAACAAGATTCAGGTTATACAAGAGTTACATCAGGTTTAACTTGTATGCACACTTGTGGTTGTGCAAGTAGTGCCAATACATCATCAGAATGTCTTCAAGTGTATCAACCATCAGGTGGTACCATTACAAATTGTACTTGTGGATGTGCTTGTGATTGTACGACAAAGGCTCAATATCCTGAAAAAGACCCATTATATGATGAGGTTTCAAATGCGTTGTCTTTAAGATTAAGTGGCGACACGGGTAGTCCAAGATTATGTGTTAAAACATATAGAATAACAGGTGGATGTGAAAGCACGGGAACTTGTTTAACAGGGATTACTTATGTGACAGGAACTTCATTAACCGAATGGTGTTCAACAAGAGGTATCTTTGATGATTGTTCGGGAACAACATATCAAAATGTTGAACATTGGGTTCAGATTGATGCCGTATTCCAAAGATATGAATGGTTGGATACTTGTGACCTCTACGATAAAGGTGGACTTGGTCTGCTTGTCAAAGATGTATATTATGCAACGATTGAAGGGAGAAGTGTATCTTTAATTGAACCTCCAATTACTCGTGAACAACCTTACGACCCAGCATCGACTGAAGTTGTGACATTCACAGATATGTGGACTGAAGAACAAAAGTTTAGATTGGGGACACTTAAGTTTTATGTGAATGGAAAATTATTCATGGTCACTGAAAACTTTGAGGAAATTATTCCAAGATTGTTGAATACTCCAAAAGAAAAACAAATTGGGGTTGGATATAACATTTCAATTGGTGGGGGAACTCAAGGTCTTCACGATAATTTAACATTCTCAGGTGGTTGTCCAACTGAGTTAAGTGGTTTGACTTATCAACAAGACCCTGAATGTTTAACTAACTACGATTTAGAACATACAATTTATTCGGGTTTAACAACTCAAATTAAATTAGAAGAATATTTTGGTGGTAGTATGATTGGTGATATCAGTGCGTTTAGAATGTACACTGAACCACTAAATGCGTCTCAAATTAAACATAACTTTAGAATATTACAAAATAAGTATAACTTATTAAATCCTGATTGTCTTGATTGTAGAATTACAATACCAGCAAATGATTTAACATACATATTAATCCCTGATAATGATTTATATTATTTGAGTATTCCTATTGGTAATTTATATTATGAAACATTATAACAAATGAGTTGCTACTACTATAGAATAACAAATTATAATAATGTCCAAACAGGGTATTATAGATGGACGGGTTGTACTGACATTATTAGTGTTAGCCCTGTAGAACCACTACAAACCAGTTATGTTTGCGCTAAAGATTTATATGTTGAAAATTATGCAGCTCCTTTAGATGTTGTTAATATGGGATTATGTCCTTCAACAACTCCAACGCCAACGGTAACTCCAACTCCGACTCAAACATCTGTAACGCCAACGCCAACTCAAACATCTATAACACCAACTCAAACTCCAACACCAACAGTAACACCTGTAATTGTTTATAGATATAATCTAAGAACTGGTGGTTATTATCAAAATGTTTGTGGGTCAACATATTTTGGAAACCCTGCAAACGTTATAGTTTATTCTGAAAAACCTTTTGGTGACTTACAAATTGGTGACCATGTTTATGGGGATAGTTTATTGACAATCCCACCAATAGGTGCTAATTTCACAATTTCAGATGGTGCAACATTTATTCAAATTGGAGGGACATTGATTATTAATAAAGGAATCTGTGGTTAAAAATTATTTAACAAGTATAAAACAAAATAAATAGGTATTTATTGACATGGCATTAGGAGTAAGAATTTTAAGTAATAATTTGAGTGGTCAGACCACAAATGTTACGTATTTTCCAGATACAGGAGGTACAATTGATTTGGGTACACAGGTATTTCCATTCAATTATCTTTCAAGTTATTATTACGGTACTTATAATTGTTATGTGCCAACATATGGTTATACATATTCTTTGAATGTTCCAGGTCCAACACCTACTCCAACACCGACTCAAACAACTACACAAACAACAACACCAACTCCGACAACAACCCCAACAAGTACATTTGGTTTATCTCCAACACCAACAAGTAGTGAAACTTCAACTCCAACAACAACCCCAACTAATACTCAAACACCAACAAATAGTCAAACACCAACCGTAACACCAACAAGTACTTTAACGCCAACACCTTCAGTTACTATTGGTCTAACTCCAACTGCCACTGCAAGTAATACTCCAACACCTACGGTTACCCCAAGTGTGACACCGACAAATACTGAAACGCCAACTAATACACCAACCAACACTTCAACACCAACAAATACTCCAACAAATACTGAAACCCCAACAAATACTCCGAGTAATACTGCCACTTCAACATTAACACCAACTCAAACACCAACTAATACAGAAACCCCAACTAACACACCAACTAACACTCAGACACCAACTAATTCACTTTGTAAAACTTATCTATTATTTGGTGGTACTACAAATCAGACAACATTTGCGGGTATTGATTGTGATGGATTTAGTTATGACTTCTTCTTGGATGTTTTTGAAACTCTAACCTATTGTGCTCAAAGTGTTACTATTGTTGATGGTGATGGTTTTGCAACTTATTTAGGTGGATGTCCTTTACCAACTCCAACCGCAACTCCAACAAATACTTCAACCCAAACACCAACACCATCGGTTACATCAAGTAATACACCAACACCAACTGAAACACCGACTCAAACACCAACGAATACCGAAACACCAACTCAAACACCAACCAATACACAAACTCCAACCAGCACACAAACCCAAACTCCAACTAGTTCAGAGACCCCAACTCAAACACCAACTAATACAGAAACACCAACTCAAACACCGACAGAAACTCCAACACCAACTAATACAGAGACACCAACTCAAACACCTACAGAGACACCAACTAATACTCCAACTAACACAGAGACGCCAACCCCTACAATTACTGTAACCCCTACAATTACTGTAACACCAACAGTGACTATTGGGTTAACCCCAACACCTACACCAACAAATAGTAGAATTTCATTTACGGTTTATCCTGGTAATGTTCAATTGGATGCTTGTAATCAAATAAATCCGTCAATAACAATTTACGGAGATAATACACAATTTGATTTATGTCAACAGTTTTGGAATGTACCTAGTGGTAGTTCAACAATCAATATGTCAGGTTATTATAAAAATGTTGGATATGTTGTTCAACTTAATTCTAATGGGGTACCTATTGGATTTGGAACATTATGTTAATAAACTAAATAAAAAATTAAATAAAAAATAAAATAAAATGGCTTGTAGCAAATACACACTGACAAACACAGGTACGACCCAAGTGAATTTCAACTACAGAAGATGTGACGACGCACTGTGGGAATACCAAGTTGAATTAGAACCTAACCAAACAAAAAACATTTGGTTAATTGATAACACTTATTCTATTGCACCGTTATTTACCCCTAGCGTTGTTTTAGTAAATGATGGAGTGTTTCCACCAAATTAATTGTATTTATATTAAAAAGAAAAAACATGGCTTGTAGTAAATATACCCTAACAAATACTGGTTCAACCGTAATAAATTTTAATTATAGAAGATGTGATGATTCAATGTGGGAATACCAAGTTGAATTAACTCCAAATCAAACTAAAAACATTTGGTTGATTAATAATACGTATTCAATTGCGCCACTATATCAAAGTAGTATTGTATTGGTAAACAACGGAGTGTTTCCTCCTGTTTATCCAAGCCCAACACCTACAATGACACCTAGTGTTACACCAACAAATACTACAACACCAACAAATACGGCATCTAACACTCCAACACCAACACAAACAGGGACTGCTGCAGTTACACCAACACCAACTAATACTGGAACTCCAACGAATACACCAACAAATACAGGAACTCCAACTAACACACCAACAAACACTCAAACGGGTACACCTAATGTGACCGCTACACCAACTAATACTGAGACACCAACTAATACACCAACAAATACTCAAACGGGTACACCTAATGTAACCGCTACACCAACTAATACTGAGACTCCAACTAATACACCAACACCTACTATTGCTAGATTACCATACACCGTTTACTACGGAACAACACAAGAAGAGGCATGTGGTCAGTACAATGCATCGTCAACAATTTATGGTAATAACCCACAATTTGATTTATGTACAGAATTTTCAAATGTTCTAAATGGAGGACCGACTGTTGATATGTCAGGATATTATAAAAATAATAACTATGTTGTTCAACTTGACTCAAACGGTGATACGGTTGGACTTGGTACATTGTGCCAAACTTTAACTCCAACACCAACAAATACAGGTACACCAACTCCAACACCAACAAATACTACAACACCAACAAATACTACAACAGTTACTACAACTGAAACACCAACGGCAACACCAACAACAACACCAACGGCAACATTTGGTTACTACACTTATAGTTTAGGTACGGGAGGAACTGCTAATGATGCATGTACCGACTTTATTTCAGCACCTAACACAATTTACGGTACAGTTGCTGGAGGACCTGGTCCAAATGCTGGTGAATTCTTATACTTTAATACCGCATTAACAATACCTGTTGCTGATGGTTACTATTCTAACGGAACCGCAGCATTCCTTGTATCAGGAGGAGCGGGTGAAGTTACGGGTGTCGACCCAACAGCTTGTATCTAAAAAAACAAAATTAATATAATCAAAAACCCTTCACCTTCGTGGAGGGTTTTTTATTTTTATGTATAAAATAATAATACATGAAAATTTTCGTTCAAATTGCATCGTACAGAGACCCACAGTTGGTCCCAACAATTAAAGACATGTTGGCAAATGCCAAAAAACCAAATAACCTTGTTATCGGTATTGCGAGACAATATAGTGATGAAGATGGGTTTGATAACTTAGATGAATACAAAGACGACAAAAGATTTAGAATCTTAGATATTCCTTATCAAGATGCCAAAGGTGTATGTTGGGCAAGACACCAAGTTCAACAACTTTACAAAGGTGAAACATACACACTACAAATTGATTCTCACATGAGATTTGTTAAGGATTGGGACGACATCCTTATCAAAATGATAAAGGGGTTACAGAAGGACGGGTATAAGAAGCCTCTACTTACGGGCTACGTTCCTTCTTTTGACCCCGAAAATGACCCAGCAGGAAGAGCCCAAGATGCTTGGAGAATGGTGTTTGACCGTTTCATTCCTGAAGGTGCGGTGTTCTTCTTACCTGAAACAATTCCAGGTTGGAGGGAAATGAAAAAACCTGTAACTGCAAGATTTTATTCTGCTCACTTCTGTTTTACATTAGGACAATTTTCAACTGAAGTTCAACACAACCCTGAATACTACTTCCACGGTGAAGAAATTTCAATTGCAGCAAGAGCTTACACTTGGGGTTATGATTTATTCCATCCACACATTCCTGTTGTTTTCCATGAGTACACTCGTAAAGGTAGAACAAAACAATGGGATGATGATAAAACTTGGGGTCAAAGAAATACTCATTCACACCTAACAAATAGAAAACTATTTGGTATGGATGGTGAAAAACAAGAAGGTCATGACGGTCCTTATGGTTTTGGGCCTGTTAGGACTTTAACTGATTATGAAAAATATTCAGGTATTCTTTTTGAAAAACGTGCAATCGACAAACATACTTTAGATAAAAACTATCCACCAAACCCTTACAACTTTGAAACGGAAAAAGAATGGAAAGATAGTTTCTGTATGATGTTTAAACATTGTATTGATATTGGATATTCCCAAGTTCCTGAAACAGACTATGATTTTTGGGTTGTTGCATTCCACAACGATAAAGATGAAACTTTATTTAGAAAAGATGCGGACAAAAACGAAATTGCAGGTTTTATGAGAGACCCTGACAAATACTGTAAAGTATGGAGAGAGTTCCAAACAGATGAGATGCCTTCTTATTGGGTTGTATGGCCTCACTCAGAATCAAAAGGATGGTGTGATAGAATTACAGGTAGATTAACCCACAATCACGTTAGTTAATGAATATTACGAATATACCTAAGTTTGTCGTTAATTTAGAAAGACGACCAGACCGATTAGAACATATCCAAAAAGAAATGGACTATATGGGTTGGGATTATGAGTTATTTAAGGCAGTTGATTTAAATAATCATGGTGGTTGCACTTTATCTCACACAGAGATTATTAAAATAGCAAAAGAACGTGGGTATGATTCAGTCATGGTAATTGAAGACGATTGTACTTTTTTACCCTATTCAAAAGATTTAATTAATAAAATTGAAACTGAATCAGGTGATTTTGATTTTGGGGTAATTAATCTTGCACCAACATTAAATAGACCCGTTCTTCGTAGTGAAGAACAACCATTATTTTTAGACATAACAAATTTACCACCAAAAAAAGAATATGAAAGAGGTATTTTTGCAACTAATATAATGATTTATCATAAGTCAATTTATGATAATGTTCTTGAAATGGAAAAACCTGAAAATTTAGGTTATTATGCAATTGATGATTATATCTATCAATTTATTTTACCTATCAAACAAAGTTATTCTCCGATACTACCAATTGCACCTCAAATGAGTAGTTGGTCTGATGTATCACAAGGACAATACAATAATTTTTACACACAAACATATAATTGGAATTTATATAGTCCTTGTAAAATACCTTCAGAGTATTTGCATGGTACATTAACAAATGATTTAAAATCAATTAAACAACACAAAGAATTTACATATGTCAACTAAAGTTAAATTTATCACATCAATCTATAGCGATTTGTATGGTACCGAGTATGGCGGAAGAATGAACAGAGGAGGACACTATAGTTATAGTTTACTTTCTCTTTTAAAAATGACTGACGCCGATTTTCTATGTTACACGTCTGACAGAGAAATAGAACCATTAAAAAAGTTTTTTTACGAAACTCATTCAATATCACCTGAAAAATTACAATTTCAAGTATTTGATATTTCAACCACTAAATTTCAACATTTAATTAAAGAATATAAAGATGTCGAAATGACTAAAAAATCTGACAGATGTGTTGAAATACAATATTCTAAATTCCATTGGTGGTGGAATGAAGATAAATCTTACGATTACTATTATTGGATTGATGCTGGTTTATCCCATTGTGGGTTAATTCCTGTTAAATATTTAGTTGGTACTCACCCCGAACAAAGATATTATGAGTCAACGTTATTTAATAACGATTTCTTACACAATATGATTGAAGATACTGGTGATAAATTTTTAATTTTAGGTAAAGAAAATGACCGAAACTTTTGGTCCCAAACTTTAGACCCTAAATGGTATAAAGAGTATGATAGAAGTCTTCATATCATTGGTGGATTGTTTGGTGGTCATAGAGATAAATGGGATGAGGTCGTAACAATGTTTGAAGATTATGCGGAAAAAACAATTATTGATGCAAAAAATCTACACCATGAAGAACCTATTATGACTTTAATGTATTTCAATCATAAAGAATTATTTGAAAGAAAACATTTTGACATTTGGTGGTGTAGAGACAACGCACCTGCGGGGGTGACAGATGAAATGTTTACATTAAATAAAAGTTTTTATAAAATTTTAGAAGAATTCAATAGAATATATGAGTAATATAACTTTAGTAACAGGTATATGGGATATTGGTAGAGGTGAACTATCTGAAGGATGGTCAAGACCTTATCAACATTATTTAGATAAGTTTGAACAACTTTTGAAGTGTGATGAGAACATGATTATTTTTGGTGACGAAGAACTTGAAAAGTTTGTATTTGAAAGAAGAAGTCATGATAACACGCAATTTATTCTTAGACCAATGTCTTGGTTTAGAGAATCTGAATTTTTCGATAAAATTCAAAAAATTAGAACTAATGATAATTGGCAAAATTTGGCAGGTTGGTTAAAAGAATCAACACAAGGCAGGCTAGAAAATTATAATCCATTAGTTATGTCCAAAGTGTTTTTATTACACGATGCTAAAATTATGGACAGGTTTAATTCTGAGTATATGTTTTGGATTGATGGTGGTTTAACAAACACCGTCCATCAGGGTTATTTTACTCACGATAAAGTTCTTAACAATTTATCAAAATATATTTCAAAATTTTCATTTATTTGTTTTCCATACGATGCGGAAAACGAAATTCATGGATTTGAATATAATAAGTTAAATTCTATTGCGGGTGCAAAGGTTAATAAAGTTGCAAGAGGTGGGTTCTTTGGGGGTCCAAAACACACTATTGGGGATATTAATGGAATTTATTATGGATTACTTAAATCGACTTTAGAAGAAGGTTATATGGGTACCGAAGAATCAATCTTCAGTATTATGTGTTATAAACATTCTGATATGGTTAATTATTTTGAAATTGAATCTAATGGTTTAGTTGGTAAATTTTTTGAGGATTTAAAAAATGATGAGTTAAAACCTAAGTCTGAAAATATTCACAAAGAAACTAATACGTTAGATGTTAATAAAGTTGGTTTATATGTAATTACATTTAATAGTCCAAAACAGTTTTCAACTTTAATTGAATCCATGAATGCCTATGACAAAGATTATTTGTTAAAAACAAAAAAGTTTTTGTTAGATAACTCAAGTGATGAATCAACATTTGATGACTACGCTAAATTGTGTGAAGAAAATGGTTTCGAACATATTAAAAAAGATAATTTAGGTATTTGTGGTGGTCGACAGTGGATTGCAGAACATTTCCAAAATGAAACAGATTTAGATTTCTATTTGTTTTTTGAAGACGACATGTTCTTTTATCCAAAAGAAGGTGATGTATGTAGAAATGGATTTAATAGATACGCTCCAAACTTATATTCAAAAACATTACAGATTGTTAAAAAAGAAAACTTTGATTTCTTAAAACTTAATTATAGTGAATTCTTTGGTGATAACGGGACTCAATGGTCTTGGTATAATGTACCTCAAACTGTTAGAGAAAAATATTGGCCAGGTAAAGAAAGATTACCTGTTCAAGGATTAGACCCAAATGTTCCAAAAGCAGTTTATGATTCAGTTAATTCATTTCAAGGTATCCCTTATGTGACGGGTGAAGTTTATTATTGTAATTGGCCTCAAATCGTTACAAGAACTGGAAATCAAAAAATGTTCTTAGATACAACATGGGGGCATCCATTTGAACAAACATGGATGAGTCATATGTATCAGTTAGTTAAGAAGGGTGAGTTATATCCTGGTTTATTACTTATGACACCAACAGAACACGATAGATTTGAACATTACGAAAGAAGTTTAAGAAAAGAGTCATAACAATATATTTATTGTTATGGAATTCTTTATTAAACAAAATGCGACGCTACCTGTATTAAAGATGCAAGTAGTAAAAGATGGTAGAGCAGGTTACTTGGAGTTAATGCAAGACTTGGAAGTCTCTACTATTTTCTTTACAATGATTGATGTTGAAACTGAAATTCCTAAAATTGTGTCTGCCCCTTGTGAAATTGTTTCACTTATCTTACCATTAGGTGCAACACCTGAATATTATATTTATTACAAATTCACTTCAAGAGATACAAACACTCCAGGTAGGTATGTTGGTCAGTTCTTAATTAAGAACGATGAAGGTAATTTAATTCTCCCAATCAGAGAAGAATTATATATTAACGTTCAACCAAGTTTTATTTCGGAAACTGCTTGTTGTTAATTTGATTAAATAGATTTTTCATTTATATTTATTTACGAAGGTAAATTTCACGATGGTGTGAAAGCTAATAAACCAACGAAATAATATTATGATATCTAACGAAGAAATTGAATCTTTCTTGCACGGCAACGACCCTGAAGAATTTATTGTAGCAATCGAATTTGACTACGCATCCAACTCCATTTATAAAATCAAAGAAATTCCTGGTAAAGGAAAAGAAATCCGTAAGGATACATTTACCCCATTCGCTTGGGTAGGTGATTTACGTAATATTAACTTTTACGGTGGTTCCAAATCCGCACAAAAAGAAGCCATGACCAAACATGGTATCATGATTGACAAATTGGAAACTCATGGTGATGAACGATTAGAAAGAGGTATGACCTTTATGGTTAAATCCCTTAAAGGTTATCGTGAACTTATCCAATTCTTTAGAGAAGGTGGATGTGACCCGTGGGGAGAAAAGACAAAGGATAAAATCATTATCCTTCCACCTGTAGAACAATATCTTATATCAAAAGAAAAACGATTATTTAAGGGTTTCGAGAATTACGATGAAGTCACTCGACTTGTGTATGACTTAGAGACGACCTCTCTTGAACCACAGGACGGTCGTATCTTCATGATTGGAATTAAAACAAATAAAGGGTATCACAGAGTTATCGAATGTATTGATGAATCTGAAGAACGAAATGCAATTATTGAGTTTTTCAACGTAATTAATGAATTAAAACCAAGTATTATCGGTGGATACAATTCAGCAAACTTTGACTGGCATTGGATTTTTGAAAGATGTAAAATCTTGGGACTTGACCCAAAAAAGATTTGTAAGTCATTACATCCCCAACATTCATTCACAAGAAAAGACGGAATGTTGAAACTTGCCAACGAGGTAGAAACATATACTCAAACTTCAATTTGGGGTTACAATGTTATTGACATCATCCACGCAGTTCGTAGAGCTCAGGCAATCAATTCAAGTATCAAAGCCGCGGGTTTGAAATACATTACCAAATACATCAATGCCGAATCACCAAGTCGTGTGTATATTGACCACGATAACATCGGTAAGATGTTTCTTAACCAAGAAGAATATTGGTTAAATACCCAAAACGGTAATTACAAGAAAGCAAACAATCCTGCATACGATAACTTAGATACAAAGTTCCCTAACGTCTACAAAAAGATTACAGGTGATAAGATTGTAGAGATGTATCTTGACGATGACTTAGATGAAACCTTAAAGGTTGACCAAGAATTCAACCAAGGCTCATTCTTGTTGGCAGCGATGATTCCAACAACATACGAGAGAGTATCTACAATGGGTACCGCAACTCTATGGAAAATGTTAATGTTGGCTTGGTCTTACAAACACGGACTTGCAATCCCCGCTAAACAAGGTAAGACAGACTTCGTAGGAGGTCTTTCACGACTACTTAAAGTTGGTTATAGTAAGAACGTACTTAAGCTCGACTTTTCGTCTCTGTATCCATCTATTCAGTTGGTACACGATGTATTCCCTAAGTGTGATGTTACAGGTGCGATGAAAGGAATGTTAAAATACTTTCGTGATACTCGTATCAAATACAAACAACTTGCAGAAGAATTTTACGAAACTGACCGTAAGAAATCCGAATCATATGGTAATAAACAATTACCAATTAAGATTTTCATTAACTCGATGTTCGGTGCGTTGTCGGCTCCACAGGTATTTGCTTGGGGTGACATGTATATGGGGGAACAGATTACTTGTACGGGTAGACAATACCTTCGTCAGATGATTAAGTTCTTTATGACAAAAGGTTATGTTCCTTTGGTAATGGATACGGACGGTGTAAACTTCTCAACTCCTGATGATGCAAAAGACAGAGTTTATGTTGGTCGTGGCTTGAATTGGAAAGTTAAGTTGGGTAAAGAATATTATGGACCTGAGGCTGACGTTGCCGAGTATAACGACATATTCATGAGAGGTGAGATGGCACTCGACACGGATGGGGTTTGGCCATCATGTATTAACTTGGCTCGTAAGAATTATGCGGTTATGGACTCCAAAGGTAAAATCAAATTGACAGGTAACAGTATCAAGTCAAAGAAACTTCCAATCTATATCGAGGAGTTCTTGGACAAAGGTATTAAGATGTTATTGGAAGGTAATGGTCAGGCGTTTGTTGAATATTATTACGAATACTTACAAAAGATTTTTGACCAACAAATTCCTTTGAGTAAGATTGCTCAACGAGCTAAAGTTAAATTAACTCTTGAAGATTATAAGAAACGATTAAATACAAAGACTAAGGCAGGTAATAGTATGAGTAGAATGGCTCATATGGAACTTGCATTACAGGAGAATCTTGCGGTTAATCTTGGTGATGTTATCATGTATGTGAATAACGGTTTGAGAGCTTCTCATGGTGATGTTCAGAAAAAGGGTGATGGTGTTCAGATTAACTGTTATATGTTGCGTAAAGACATATTGGAAAACAATCCAAACTTAACAGGTGACTATAACGTACCAAGAGCAATTGCAACATTTAATAAAAGAATGGAACCATTGATGGTTGTATTCCAAGATGAGGTAAGAAATAACTTAATCGTTAATGACCCTGAAAAACGAGGTATCTTCACTAAATCACAATGTGAACTTATTAATGGACATCCGTTAGGTAATGGTGACCAAGATAGATTACAAGAAGATGTACTTGATGTAACTGAACAAGAATTAAAATATTGGGAAAAAAGAGGATTAAGTCCTGACTATATGTACGATTTTGCCGAAGAAGATTGGAAAGAAAAATTAGGAATTCTTGAGACCGTCTGATGATAAGATGTACCAATTACCAACACAAAATCTAAATTCAATACAAGAGTATCGGTCGGCAATAATTTCATCATAATCCTCATCAATTTTACCAACATCAGGTTTAATTGTTAAACGAGTCATTGATTTTATTACTACGTGGTCTG
>Ga0222712_10003011_pt1 | contig 18743 bp, 12 predicted proteins | sample C33_657DmetaG_FD_165043 | JGI IMG/M metagenome (GOLD analysis project Ga0222712, IMG submission 165043) | Estuarine water microbial communities from San Francisco Bay, California, United States - C33_657D | ecosystem: Environmental > Aquatic > Marine > Unclassified | place: USA: California... | reverse complement strand
GATCCGCCAACTCTGGCCGCAGCACCGCTTCGAGGCCTTGCTCCAGATCCCCCACCTGCTCTGGGTCGGCTTCGCCACCGTGCTCAACGCGAGCATCTGGTGGTTGAACAAATAAGAAGGCCCCGGAGACCGGGGCCTTCGTGGGCGACTGGCGGACGCCTTAGTCGGCGAGCTTGGTCCAGCGGGCGTTGCCCTTGGAAGACTTCACCGCGGCCTCGATGAAGGCCATGCCAGTGACGCCGTCGTCGATCGACGGGAAGTCATAGCCGCCCTTCGGAGCCTTGCGGCCTTCGAGACGGTCGGTGATGGCTTCGGCGGCGGCGCGATAGATGTTCGCGAACGCTTCGATGAAGGCTTCGGGATGGCCGAACGGCGTGCGCGTGTACTTCTTGCAGGCGGCGCCGTTGTAGGAGTTGCCACGGCGGTGCACCTGGCGGGGCTGGTCGAGATACTTCACGATCAGCTCGTTCGGATGCTCCTGATGCCACTCGAGGGAAGCCAGGGTGCCGTAGACGCGGATGTTCAGGTTGTTCTCGTCGCCGGTGGAGATCTGCGAGGCATGCAGGACGCCCTTCGCGCCGCCCTTGTAGCGGACGAGCATGTTGGCGTCATCATCCAGCAGGCGACCCGGAATGTAGGTACTGAGGTCGGCGGCGATCTCCTGGATTTCGAGGCCGGTGACGTACTGGACGAGGTTCTCGGCGTGCGTGCCGATGTCGCCGACGCAGTTCGAGACGCCCGAGCAGTTCGGGTCCATGCGCCAGTTGGCGATCTTCTGGATCTTGCCGGACTGCAGGGCGCCGATGGCGTAACCCTGCGGGTATTCGACGAGGACCTTGTTGATCTTACCGAGCTTGCCGGCGGCCACGAAGTCACGGGCTTCCTTCACCATCGGGTAGCCGGTGTAGTTGTGCAGGAGCGCGAAGACCAGGCCGCTCTTCTTGACGATGGCGCGGAGCTTCTTGCCCTCGGCGAGGGAGAACGCCAGGGGCTTCTCGCAGATCACGTGGATGCCGGCCTCAAGGAAGGCCTTGGCCACCGGGTAGTGGAGGTCGTTGCGCGCGACGATCGACACGAAGTCGATGCGGTCGCCGAGCGGGCGCTTCGCCTCGGCCCTCGCCATCTCGGCGTACGAAGCGTACACGCGGGCGGGGTCGAGGCAGAGGTCCTGGCCGGAGAGGCGGGACTTCTCGGGATCCGAGGAGAACGCGCCGGCGACGAGGTCGATCTTGCCGTCGAGGGCCGCGGCCATGCGGTGGACGCCGCCGATGAAGGCGCCGCGGCCGCCGCCGACCATGCCCATGCGGAGTTTGCGATTAAGGGATGCCATTGGAGTATGAATCAGAGGGAGACGGGCTTGCCGGTCTTCGCCGAGGCGTAGATGGCGTCGATGACCTGCATGAGGCGGTAGGCCTGCTCAGGCGTGTTCAGCGGCTTCGCGCGGCCTTCGATCGACTCGATGAAGTTCGCGGCGGAAGCGATGCGGCCCATGTCCTCGCAGGCGGGCGTGACGATGGAGCGGTTCACGCTGTTGCCGTTTTCCTGGACGTAGAGCTCGCAGGTGTCGATCGCGGTGTTATCGAGGCCGTCGATGCCGAAGAGGCGCTCGACCTTGCCGCCGGCCTTGGTGCCCTGGAAGACGACGGAGACTTCCTCGCGCTTGATCATCTCGGCCCAGGAGACCTGCAAGGTCAGCACCTGGCCGGTCTTGAAGGTCACGAAGCCATGCGCGGCGTTCTCGACGTCGGTGACGCCGCCGACGCGGTCCGGGATGCCCCACGGGCCCTTGAAGGACTTGTCTTCGATGAAGTCATTGAAGGTCTGGCCGAGGACGTGCGCCGGCTCAGGGTAACCCATGAAATACATCGCGAGGTCGACCATGTGCAGGAGGTCGATGAGCGGGCCGCCGCCGGAGAGCTCCTTGGTGGTGAACCAACCGCCGAAGCCCGGGATGCCGGTGCGGCGGATCCACTTCGCCTGGGCGGAGTTGACCTTGCCGACCTGGCCCTGCTCGACGTACTTCATCATCGCCTGCGACTCCGGGCGCGCGCGGTTGTTGAAGTTGAACATCACGTGCTTACCCGCCTTCTTGGCAGCGGCGATGATCTCAAGGACCTCCGGAGCGCTCAGCGCCGGGGGCTTCTCGCAGAACACGTGCTTGCCGGCGTTGAGGCACTGGATGGCGAGCGAAGCGTGGAACTTGTTGGGGACGATGACGCTGACGGCCTGGATCTCCTTGCGCTCAGCCAGCATGGCGTCGACGGATTCGTAATGATGCGGGATGCCCCACTTCTCGGCGGCCTTCTTGGCGGCGCCCGGCGCGGGATCCGCGACGGCGACGATTTCCGCATAGGCCTGCTTGAAGCCGGCCGCGTGGTACTGGAGCATGCCCCCTGCTCCGATGACGCCTACTTTGGTAGCCATAAGTGTGTTCGTTTAAGGAGTGATCACTTGCCCTGGGCGGACTTGTCGAAAGCGGCGTCAAACGCGACCTTGTTGGTCGGGAAGGCGAGCTTCTTGACGTAGGCGGCGGATTCGGCGGCGCCGAAGAAGCGGTCCATGCGGCCGTCTTCCCATTCGACGGAGAGCGGGCCGGCGTAGCCGACGTCGTTGAGGGCGACGATGACGTCCTCGAACCTGATGTCGCCGCGGCCGACGGAGCGGAAATCCCAGGCGCGACGCGGGTCGCAGAAATCGGTGTGGCCGCCGAACACGCCGACGGAGCCGTCGCCGTGGCCCCACCAGACGTCCTTCATGTGGGCGTGGTGGATCTGCTTGCCGAAGGTGCGGATGAACTTCACGTAGTCGACGCCCTGGTAGCCGAGGTGGCTGGGGTCATAGTTGAAGCCGAAGCGCTTGTGATTGCCGACGGCGTCGAGCGCGCGCTGGGCGGAGGCGATGTCGAAGGCGATCTCGGTCGGGTGCACTTCGAGGCCGAAGTAGACGTCGTGCTTCTCGAAGGCCTCAAGGATGGGCTTCCAGCGCTTGGCGAAATCATCGTAGCCCTTCTGGAGGTAGGCCTGGTTGGTGGGCGGGAAGGCGTAGATCGCGTGCCAGATGGAGGAACCGGTGAAACCGTTGACGACGGTCTTGCCGGAGCCCTTGGGCTTGGTGGCCATGTACGCCTTGCCGGCGTCGAAGAACTTGCGGGCGGCCTGGGCGGTCAGGGCCATCTCGGCGCACGCGCGCTGGCGGACGCCTTCCGGATTGCCGTCGCCCCAGACATGGGCGGGCAGGATGCACTGGTGGCGCTCGTCGATGTTATCGCAGGTGGCCTGGCCGACGAGGTGCGAAGAGATCGCCCAGCAGCCGAGGTCGTGCTTCTTCAGGAGTTCCCAGACGGACTCGACGTAACCCGACTCATTGACGGCGCGGACGACGTCGAAGTGGTCGCCCCAGCAGGCGAGTTCGACGCCTTCGTAGCCCATGGCTTTGACCTTAGGCAGGAGGTCGGCGATCTTGAGGTCGGCCCACTGGCCGGTGAAGAGGGTAACAGGACGCTGTGACATGGTGATTGGGGGTGAGCCCCCAATGTCAGCCCATCAGCCCACGGGGTTCAAGTGGGCAATGCTCACAGACCAGAATTTATGCCTTTCGCGACAGCGATTGGCCCAGTTCGGCCTCCAGCTTGTCGTAGGCCGCCCGGAGGACCGGGTTCGGCTGAACGACGCCCGGGGCCGGAGCACAGAAAACGGGCTCCAGGTCGGCCATCTTGGCCCCGCAAGCACCCTCGGCGGCGCGGAGTGCGGCACCCAAGGCGGCGGAGTCGGACACGGCCAGACGGAGAACCGGGGCGCCGAAGACATCGGCGAAGATCTTGGCGACGGAAGGGTTCTCGGAAGCGCCGCCGGTGAGCAGCAACTGCGTGGTCGGGGTGCCGACCCAGCGACTGTGGAAACGAAGGCTGAGGGCCTGGCCTTCGACGGCGGCGCGAGGCAAGGTGGCCTGGGTGGCGGCGGCGCCGAGGGCGATGCGGCCAGCCGGGCGACGCGGGGTGATTTCCGGCTCCTCCATCGGGAGCACGGCGGAGACGGCGGCAGGAGTGGCGTCGACGGCGGCGGAGAAGGCCGGCCAGTCGGCGTGACCGCATTCGCGACGGATGGCTTCGCGGGCGAGCGAGCCGTTGCGGACGCAGACGAGGCTCATGCTGCCGCCCATCGGATTACCGAAAGCGTGACCGAGGCCGGCGGAGTCGGTCCGGATGCCTTCGATCGCGGCGAAGAGCGTATCGCTCGTGCCGAGGCTGATGACGACCTTGCCGGGCTTGGAAGCGCCCATGCCGACGAGACTGGAAGGATTGTCACCGGTGCCGATGACGACCTGGCACTTCGGCGAGAAGCCGTGGCGGGCGACGAAATAAGCGGAGATGCCGCCGGCGACGGTGGAACCAGGACGGACAGGCGGAAGCTTGGCGGCGAGGTCGGTCGCGGTCGCGGCGAGCGCGGCGGGAGCCCAATCACCCTTGCGGATATCCATCAGGTTCATGCCCGCACCGTCACCGGTGTCGATGGCGGCATCCTTGCCGGCGAGCACCGAAGCGAAGAAGGAAGAGACGAGGTGGACGCGCTTGGTCTTGGCCCAGGCGGCAGGCTCGAGCTTGGCGAAGCGGCGAATCTGCGGACCCGTGAAACGCATCGTGGCGACGGAGCCGGTCAGGTCGCAGACGGCCTGGTCACCACCGAGGGCGGCGGCGATCTCGGCGCATTCGGCACCGGTGGACGAGTCCATCCAGATCGGCGAAGAGCGACGGGAGAGGACCGGGGCGATCTTCGCGGACAGCGACGTGGCGCGATTGCCATCGGCGAGCGCGGCCTCGTAACCGGCGGCGAGATAGACGCTGCCGTGCTGCTGGCCGGACACGGAGACCGCGTCGACCTTCGAGAGGTCGGTCAGCTTGGCGAGACGATCGAGCGCGAGCTCGAGGCCGTCGAGCCAGAGGAGCGGATCGGCGTGCACTTCGCCGCCCTGCCCTCCGCGGAGGAATCCTTCCGGATGTCCGCGGTCGGGGAAGTCGGCGCCGAACGCCGCGCGGGCGCGGGCGACCGTCGTGCCTTTCACCGTGTCCAGCACGAGCGCCGTCGCGCTCTGCGTGGACAGGTCCAGACCGAGGACGATCGCCATGGCCTTAGCGGATGTACTCGTTGATCAGGTTCTCGAGCATCTCCTGGCGGCCGGACGCGAGCGTCGGCGCCTTGATGCCTTGGGCGTAGGCGTCGAGCTGGGCGAGGGTGACCTTGCCGGACTCGACCTTCTTGCCGATGCCACTGTCCCACGAGGAATAGCGCTTGGCGACGAACTGATCCATCTTGCCGTCTTTGATGATGGCGTGGGCGATCTTGAGGCCGCGGGCGAAGGCGTCCATGCCGCCGATGTGGGCGTGGAAGAGGTCGACCGGCTCGTGCGATTCGCGACGACGCTTGGCGTCGAAGTTGAGGCCGCCCTTGGTGAAGCCGCCCATCTTGAGGATGCGCAGCATGATGTTCGTCGTGAGGTAGAGGTCGGTCGGGAACTGGTCGGTGTCCCAGCCGAGGAGCGTGTCGCCGCGGTTGGCGTCGACGGAACCGAGGGCGTTGGCGCCCATCGCGACTTCCATCTCGTGCTCCATCGTGTGACCGGCGAGCGTGGCGTGGTTGGTCTCGAGGTTCAGCTTGAAGTGCTTCAACAGGCCGTATTCACGGAGGAAGTTGAGGCAGGCGGCCGAGTCGGAGTCGTACTGGTGGGTCGAAGGTTCGCGCGGCTTGGGCTCGATGAGGAACTGGCCCTTGAAGCCGATCTTCTTCGCGTGGTCGACGGCGAGGTGCAGGAGCGCGGCGAGGTGATCGAGCTCACGCTTCATGTCGGTGTTGACGAGCGTGGCGTAGCCTTCGCGGCCGCCCCAGAAGACGTAACCTTCGCCGCCGAGGGCCTTGGTGGCCTCGAGCGCGTGGCGGACCTGGCTGGCCCCGTAGGCGAACACGTCGGCGTTGGGCGAGGTGCCCGCGCCCTGCGCGTAGCGCGGGTGGGAGAAGAGACAGGCGGTGCCCCAGAGGAGCTTCTTGCCGGTGCCCTTCTGGTAGGCCTTCAGCTCCTGCGTGACGCGGGCGAGGTTCGCATGCGTCTCGGCGAGGGTCTTGCCTTCCGGCGCGATGTCGCGGTCGTGGAAGCAGTAGAAGTCGATCTGGCACTTCTGGAGGAACTCGAAGAAGACCGGGACGCGACGGAGGGCGTTGTCGAGGGAGTCGGAGCCGTCATCCCAGGGCATGAGGGCGGTGCCGGCGCCGAACGGGTCGGACAGGCTGTTGCGCATCACGTGCCAGTAGGCCGCGGCGAAGCGCATGTGGTCCTTCATCTTCTTTCCGCCGATCTTCTCGTCCGGATTGTAGTGCTTGAAGGCGAACGGGTTCTTGGACTTCGATCCTTCGAACTCGATGACCGGGACATTAGGGAAGTGCGACATGACTTATGGGAGGGAGGGTTCTGACATTGGAGGCTGACCTCTTACTGCCAAGAAAGGAATGGCTCCCGCCTATGAACAAAACGACATGGAGGGAGGCCGCATACAAACGGCGCCTTGCGCCTTCGCCGGACCCGCCTAGGTTGGCGGCATGGAGGTCGTCCACACCATCCCCGAACTGCGCGCCGCGGTCGCCCGGGCCCGTCAGGCGGGTCAGGCCGTCGGCTTCGTGCCGACCATGGGTTGCCTGCATGAAGGCCACCTCAGCCTCATCCGCCGGGCGAAGCAGGAGACCGGCTTCGTGGTGGTCTCGATCTTCGTCAACCCGACCCAGTTCGGGCCCAACGAGGACTTCGCGAAATACCCGCGGACCTTCGAAGACGACCGCCGCGGCTGCGAAGCCGCCGGCGCCAGCCTGATCTTCGCGCCGTCCGCCGCCGACTTCTACCCCGCCGGGGCCTCGACCTGGGTGGACGTCGAAGGCGTCTCCGCCGGGCTCTGCGGCGAGTTCCGTCCCGGACACTTCCGCGGCGTGGCCACCGTCGTCGCGATGCTCTTCAACGCCGCCCAGGCGGATGTCGCCGTCTTCGGCCGCAAGGACCTGCAGCAGCTCGCGGTGATCCGCCGCATGGTGCGCGACCTGCACTTCCCCGTCCGGATCATCGCCCACGAGACCATCCGCGAACCCAACGGCGTCGCGATGAGCTCGCGCAACCGTTACCTTTCGGCGGAACAGCTGACGCAGGCGACCGCCATCCCGGCCGCCATGGAAGCCGCGAAGGCACTGGCCCGCACCGGCGTCACCGACGCCTCCCGCCTGCAGGCCGCCGCGCAAGCGGTCTTAGCCGCGCAGCCTGCGCTGAAGCCCCAGTACTGCGAGATCGTCGACCTTGAGACGATGGCGTCCGTGGCCTCGACCGCCGGAAAAAGCTGCGCGATCGCCATCGCCTGCCATCTGGGCGCGACGCGGCTGATCGACAACGCCGACCTCTGATCAGGCCAGGCTGAGGTAGACCGCGGCCAGCAGGATCAAGGCCCCGATGAGCCGGCGGCTCATGATGGCACCGCCCACCTGCTTCTCGGAGTTGGCGAACCAATGGCCGACGACCCACACCAGCGCCACGCTCCACAGCCCGCGCGTATTGTAGAGGACGTTGGTGACGGTGACCTCGTGGTAGACCGCGATGCAATAGGCGATGCCCATCGCCTGCACGGTCAGCAGGGTGCCGCCTCCGAGCGCCCAGACGACCATCGGCCGGGGCATCTGGCGCAAAGGTGCGGAGAAGAACGGGATCAGCGTGAACGATAGCACGCCGACGGTGGCGAACATGACCGGCCCGAAGTGGCCGAACCCGAAGGAGCGCGCCCAGAGCTGCTGCATCACGTCGGTGGCCGCGAAAGCGATCGAAGCGAGGAAGGCGAAGCCGACGCTGACCAGCAGACGTTCGCGGTTGGCCCGCCATTCGCCGCCCAGCAGGGCCAAAGCCAAGGTCGTGAGGAACGTCGCGACCCAGAGCTTCCAACCGAGTTCCTCGCCGCCGGTGACGAAGACCAAGAGGGCCACGAAGATCACCTTGGTGCCGAGCACCGGCGTCGCGATGGAGATGTCGCCGCGGCTGATCGCGACGAAGGTGAAGACCTGGCCGATGAAGAAGGCCGTCCCGGCCAAGACCGCGTGGGTGATGTTGGCCGCCGTGAAGGGCTCGCCCCCATGCAGGAGCCAGGTCTGGAACAGGACCGCCCCGATGAGGTTCACGATGAACAAGACCCTCCAGGGGTGTCCCCCGTCCATGGCTCGCTTCAGGGCCATCGCCGCGAAGGTGTAACCTACCGCCGAACAGAGGGGAATGACGATGGAGGCAGGCGAACGCATCAGGCAGGCCCGAACGAACGCCCTTCCCTCCCCGCTGGCGAGTCCGAACCAAGAAAACGGCTCGGCCGAGCCGCCCCGTCCTTGCCCCCGGCCGGACGGCGGGCATGCTGGAGCCATGGGTCATTTCTCCTACAAGACCGAGACGGTCGACCCGCACCGGAAGGTGCTTTCCGAACAGCTCATCCTGGACCTGAACCATCTCGCGGACGGGCCCTTGCTCGCCTTGGCCAAACTGATCCCGGGCGGGTACATCCATCGCCGACCTTTCCTCCGCGACGCCAAGTGGCGCTTCCAGAAGCGGCTGGCTAACCTCAGCGAAGACGCGGCCGCGGTGGCCGACCATCTGCCGTGGTTCGCCGAGAGCCTCAAGGCCGACAAGTCGCGGCTGCTCGAGCATCTCGACGAACTCGCCGGCGTGCTGGGCGGTCCGCGCGTCGGGTTGCTCTGCCTGCTCTGGAACCATCGGGCCGAGAACAAGGACGCGGCCCTGCCCGCCGACCTGCTTAACCGCCTCGTCGCGAACACCAAACCGCAGGCCGGGAAGCCCGACGGCAAAGCCTGGAAAGCGCTGCAGGCCAAGCTGGGGGGGACGACGGAGAAAGAGCCCCTTGAGTCCGTCGACGCCCTCGACTCAGCGGGCAAGACCGTCCGGCGCCTCCTGCAGGAGATCTCCCAAGGCAAGGCCGCCCGCGAGAACGAAGGACGCCAGATCCGTCGTCAGCACGCCAACGAACTTGAAGCGAAGGACGCCGAGATCCGGAAAGTCCGCGACGAAGCCGCCCGCCAGGCGCAAGAAGCGGCCAAGCAGGCCGCCGCAGGGGCGGCCAGCCTCCAGGCCCTGCAAGCCAAGCTGGCCAGCGAAGAGGCCGAAGTGACGCGGCTCCGCGGCGAACTCGACCGCGCCCGCGAACACGTGGCCAAGAAGGCCCGCGAGATCGCCGAGGAGCTCCTCTCCGAAGAAGTGCGCCCCTGGCTCGCCGACGCCCGCACGCTGAAATCCGCTTCGGAGGAAGTCGCCAAGCTGCGGCAGCTGACCACCGAGACCGTCGAGAAGGTCCGCAAGGCCCAGCGCGACGCCGACCCCTTCCTGGCGAAGGAGCATGAGCTCCGGCAGGCCATCCCGCAGATGGAGGAGATGCTCAAGCTCCTGCGCCGTTACCTGCGCACCGCCGGCCAGGCCCTGCCCGAAGTCGTCGCCTTGGAGAAACGCCTCACGGAGCACATCGAGAAGGTCCGCTACGAGCTCGAGAAGCGCGACCAGCCGTCGGATCCGTTCCTTGAGCGCATCTCGGCCCGCATCAACGGCGCCGACGCCCGCGAACTGAAATCGATCGAAGGCGCCCTGCTCCTCGCCGAGCAGGCCGGCCTCGTCGACTCCCGGCACGCCGACCTTTACCGGCGCGACCTTCACCGCCGTCGCTCCTATCTGGCCGACGTCGCCTTCCATGTGCAGAAGCAGTCAGGCCCGCTGGCGCTGCTCGAACGCGCGGTCGCCACGGGCGAACCCGCCCGGCTCGCGCTCGACGCCAACAACTTCGCCTGCCTCCGCCAGGATTACCTCGGCCTGCGCCTGCCGACCAAGAAGAACGCCCAAGGCGACAGCCGTTTCCTGCTCGACGCAGCCGCCCGCCAGAAGGTCGTCCAGCTCCTCGAGAAGTTGGCGGACGACGCGCCGGGCCTGCACGTCTGGATCAGCTTCGACGGCCAGCAGACCACGCTCAAGACCTCGAACTCGCGGGTCCGCGTGACCTTCAGCCGCGCCGGCGCCAAGGCCGACCACGACATCATGGACCTGGTGGCCAAGGACAAGACCGTCGAGGCTCCTTGGTTCGTCGTCTCCGACGATATCGAGGTACGCGACGCCACTTCGCGCGAAGGCGCTTACATCATCTATAACGACGCGTTGATCCAGCTGCTGGTCAACCGCGGCATCCGGGCCTGAGACAAGACGGGCGCATCCTGCGATGCGCCCGGGCGGAAGGAAGCCGGCGGCCGGCTTACTTCTTCTTCTTGGCCGGAGCCGCCGTCAGGGGCGGAGGCAGCACGCCCGCGAAATCCTCGGCCTTGAGGCCGGGGTGGAACATGTTGAAGGAATACTTGCTGGGCTTCCATTCCACGACCGGGGTGACGTCGGCCTTGGCCGGCACGTCGAGCCCGAGGCCCCAGTAGACGCCGTTGACGAGCAGGCGGCGGAGCGACTCGTCGACGAGGTCGCTGGCCGAAGCCATGGTGGTGGTGAGCACGCGGTTCTTGGTGCCGCCGGCATTGGGGACCTCGCGGGTCCAGGCCACGGCCATCGCAGGGGAATTGACGCCTTGCTCCTGCTTGTCGGTCGCGCGCTTCTTGGCGCGTTCGCTGAGCGGGTCTTCCGGATTCATGCCCTTGAGCACCTGGCCGCGGAGGAGGACCTGCGCGTCGGCGGGCGGATAAGCTTCGTAGACGTCGGTGTCGCCGAAGATGACGCCCACGCCGTTGAGGATCGCGAGCTTTTCGGCGCCGGCTTCGACGGCCGTGCGCGTGGCCTCGCCCTTATGGTTGCCCCAGTGGCTGACCCAGGTCTCGCCGAGGACGTTCTTACCGAAGCCGCCTTTGTTATTCCAGTTATAGGAGGCGAAGGGGCTCTCCTTGGGGATGCCCGAGAAAGCATGGGTGCTGGTGCGGGTGGCGACGATCGGCACGCCGCGCTTGAGGGCGGCGTCGAACTTCGCGAGCGCGGCTTCGTTCCACTTGCGGAAACGCAGGCCGAGCACGAGGGCGTCGGCGCTGTCGAGGGCCTCGGGCTTGCCGAGGGAAGCGCCGTTGTTCGGATTGATCACGCCGTCGTCATGCGAGAAAAGGACGGTGCACTTGAAGCCGTGGCGCTCGGACAGGATGCGGGCGAGCATCGGCATCGACTCTTCGGAGCGGTACTCTTCGTCTCCCGCGAGCAGGACGACGTGCTTGCCGGCGCGCGCCCTTGCGGGCCGGAATTCCAGCCAGCCGGGACCGGTGGTGAAGGCTTCCGCGGCGACGGCCGGGAGCGCGAGGACGAGGGCGGCCAAGGCGGCCCACAGGTGGAGATGACGCTTCATGGGGTGGAAGCTCCAGATTGGCCGGACGAAGGGCGGTTTCAAGCGCCCTGTGCCGAGGCCGGGTTTTATTTCCGCTCGTCAGCGGACTTCTTCGGCGCGAACGGATCCGGACGCAGGACTTCCTGGCGTCCGTCCGAATAGGTCGTGACCTGGTTACCGAACGGGTCCTTGCGGGTCGTGGCCCGGGTGCCGTCGCTGAAGGTCGTGGTCGAGCCGCCGAACGGATCCGGACGCGTCGTGGCGGTGACGCCGTTGCTGTAACGCGTCGTCGAGCCACCGAACGGGTCGGGGCGCGTCGTGGCGGTGATGCCGTTGCTGTAGCGCGTGGTCGAACCGCCGACCGGATCAGGCGTCTTCACCGCCGTGACGCCGTTGTCGTAACGGGTCTGCGTCCGGCCGAGGGCGTCGGCGCCCTTGACGCCGGCCCGCGGGTTCTCGCCCGTCCGCGGATCCGCCTTGATCACGGCGGAAGGCTTCGGCTCCGGCTTGGCCGGTTCCTTGCGGACGTCCTCCTTCTTCGGAGCGGCCGCGGCCAAGACGGCGATCAGCAGGCCGACGACGAGCAGCGCGGAGTTCCTCATGGGCATGACTCTATTAGAATATGAGAATGAAGGAACGCAAGCCGCGCGCCTCCCGTAAAACAGGAAGGGCGGGCGCCTCACGGCGCCCGCCCTTCGCTCGGAGGACCGGAATCCCTTAGGCGATGATCTTCTCGACCGCCTTGCCGAAGTTGTCGGTGAGGCGGAAGTCACGACCGTTGTAGCGGTAGGTGAGCTTGGTGTGATCGAAGCCGAGGAGGCGGAGGATAGTGGCGTGGAGGTCGTGCACGTCGACGCCGTCAGCGGCGACCTGGGAGCCGATTTCGTCGGTCTCGCCGTAGTGCATGCCGCCCTTGACGCCGCCGCCGGCCATCCAGCAGCAGAAAGCCTTGGAGTGGTGGTCGCGACCAGAAGCCTGGTTGACGCGGCCCGCGGTGGTCGGGGTACGGCCGAATTCTCCGCCCCAGATGATCAGGGTCTGGTCGAGGAGACCGCGCTGCTTGAGGTCGGCGATGAGGGCCGCGGCCGGGCCGTCGATGTTCTCGGCGCGCTGGGCGATCGAGGTGAAGAGGTTGGTGTGGTGGTCCCAGCCGCCGGCGTCGACCTGGACGAAACGGACGCCGCGCTCAACGAGGCGACGGGCGCAGAGGAGCTTGGCGCCGAGGTCGGTCTTGCCGTACATCTCGCGGGTCTTCTCAGACTCCTTGGAGATATCGAAGGCGTCGGTGGCCGCGGTCTGCATGCGGAAGGCGAGCTCGAAGGATTCGATGCGGGCTTCGAGCTGCTCGTCCTTCTGGACGGTCTGCATGTGGCGCTCGTTGAGCTGGCGGACGAGGTCGAGCTGCTTGCGCTGCGCGTCCTGCGTGGTGAATTCGCTCTGGAGGTTGGCGATGATCTTGTTCGCCGGAGCACCGGGGCGGAAGGAGGTGTTGGCGCCCTGGTAGAGGGACGGGAGGAAGGCCGAAGCGCGGGCGTCGGAGCTGCCGCCGAGGGAGACGAAGCCCGGGAGGTCCTGGCTTTCGGTGCCGAGACCGTAGAGGACCCAGGAGCCGAGGGAAGGCTTGGAGAGGATCGCCGAGCCGGTGTGCATCAGCTTGGCGGCCGGGCCGTGGGCCGGGATGCCCTGGTGCAGCGAGCGGATGACGCACATGTCGTCAGCCACGCCCTGGAGCTTCGGGAAGATCTCGGAGATCTCGAGGCCGGACTTGCCGGACTTCTTGAACTCGAAGGGAGTCGGGAAGAGGACGCCGTTCATGCCGGCGGCCGACATGTCGGCGAGCTCCTTCATCTTCGGCTTCGGATCGAAGGTGTCGAGGTGCGAGGGAGCGCCGCCCGCGAAGATGTGGATGACGTGCTTCGCCTTGGCGGCGAGGGGAGCCTTGCGCGGCTTGAGGTTGGCCATCACTTCGGCCTGGGCGTCGCTGACGAGGTAGTCGGCGACCATGGTGCCGAAGGCGAGCGTGCCCATGCCGAGGCCGGTCTGGCGCAGGAACTCGCGGCGCGAGTTCGGGGTGGGGACGTAATTTCCGCAGCTGGAGTCTTTCATGGGGAGGATGAGGTTAGTTAGATTGTGGGGGGCTATTGTAGGAAAACAACTCTTTCGAGCGTGGGGGGTTTAATTCAGATAGACGAACTCGTTGGAGCAAATCATGGACTGGGCCAGCATGACCCAGGGGTTGGAAGGCTCCTTGCGGGAGACCATTTCCGTGTTATTCACGATTTTTCCGCCTTTAACCGAGGTCTCCAGCTTCACTTCCGGGACCGAAGGGCCCTTGGCGATCGCGGCCTTGTCGGCCTTGGTCTTGGCGACGCGTTCGGCCTTGGCCCGGGCGGCCTTGTCGCCCTTGGAGGAAACCTGGGCCGGGGGCTCGTCGATGTAACCGGCGATGCGGGTCACGAACTCGCGGGCGATCTGGCGCTCCTGCACGGTGGGCGAGCGCTGGTACATGATGCGGTAGAGCTGGGTGATGCGCTCGTCGTCGGACGTGGCCTTGGCCATCTCGGCGCGGGCGTTGACGTTACGGGCGACTTCGATGGCCAGCGGGTTGTTCATGAAGAACAACGCCTGCTGCGGCACGATCGTGGAGCTGCGCATGGAGTTCGCCATGTTCGGATCGGCGAAGTCGAACTGCGACTGCAGCTCGCTGAGCTTGTCGCGGTCGATGAAGCCGTAGATCGTGCGACGGTAGCTGTAAGGCTCGTCGGTGATGTTGACGGCGCGGCCGCCCATGGCGCGGTCGAGCTTGCCGGAGAGGAGCAGCATCGAGTCGCGGATGCTCTCGAAGTCCAGGCGGCGCAGGTTGGCGTGCCAGAGGAACTTGTTGCCGCCGTCGATCTTGGTCGGGTCCACCCCGGACTTCTGCGTCAGCAGGATGTTGGTGCTCGGGTTGGCCGACTGACGGTAGGCGGCGGAGAGGAGGATGCGCTTGTGCATCTTCTTGATCGACCAGCCGCCCTCGACGAACGTCGTGGCCATCCAGTCGAGCAGTTCGGGATGCGTGGGGGCTTCGGACATGTTGCCGAAGTCGTCAGGCGAGGAGACGATGCCGGCGCCGAAGTGGTGGGCCCAGAGACGGTTCACGAGCACGCGGGCCGTCAGCGGATTGGTGCGGCTGGCGATGGCGAGGGCGAGCTCGCGGCGGCCGCTGCCTTCGTAGAACGGCAGGCGGTCCGGGCCGGCGAGGACCTCAAGGAACTGACGCGGGGCCACGGGGCCGCGCTTGTTACGGTCGCCGCGGATGTAGACGTTGCTGTCGCGGGGCTTCTCGACGTCGGTGATGACCATCGCCGTGCCGGGGCCTCCCGGGTGGGTGATGTCGAGCGCGTTGATGTCCGCGAACTTGAAGTACTTCGCCGGCTTGTTGTTGTTGACGAAGGTCGAGCTGATCGGGACCTGGCCGGAGGAACAGAAGTCGCGGCTTTCGGTGAGACGCTCGAGGATGGTGACGGACCGGATGTCCTCGACGTCCGGCAAGGGCCAGGGGAAGGCGGCCAGCTGGGCGACGGCGGGGTCGTCCTTCTCGCCCTTGCGACCTGGCTGGCTGCGCAGCTGGACGTGGGCGAGGATCTTGTCGCGGTGCTTCTTGAAGGCAGCCTGATAGGCGAGCGCCACCTCATCGAGGGACTTAGGCTTGAGGCCGCGGAGGGCTTCGGCGATGAGCGGATTGACCGGAGACTTCGGGTCGGCGAGAGCGGCTTCGAGGACGGCGGGAGCCTTCTGCGCGAACCCGTCGGCGCCGACGCGCTTCAGGCGGACGAGCGGTCCGGTGATCGGATGGTCCGGGCGGCCCATGACGGCGGCGAAGGAGGAGCTGAGCTCGCGGCTTTCGCCGAGGTCGTATTTCTTGAGGATATCGAAGCCGGCGGTGCTGCGGAAGCCGCCGACCATGGCGGCCAGGGAACGCGGCGCGAACTCACGGTGGAAGGCCGCCTGCATGCCGACGAGATGCTTGTAGTAACCCTGCGCGGTCTCTTCGATGAGCGCGGCGAGGCGCTTCTCGTAGTCGGCGCGGTAGGCGTTGCTCGGGGCGTTCTTGCCGACGAGCAGCGGATTACGGACGACGGGGTTCGTCTGCGGCTCGGCCACGGAGGCGAAGATGCCGTGGAGCGAATAGTAGTCGGCCGCCGGGATCGGATCGAACTTGTGGTCATGGCAGCGCGAGCAGGAGACGGTCAGCCCGAGGAAGCCCTTCGTGGTGGCGTCGATGCGCTCGTCGATCGTGTCGTCGTTGTTCTGGAAGCGCTTGCCGACGGTGATGAAGCCGAGCGCGGCGAGGCGCGGGTCGTCCTTGGCGAGGTCGGGCAGGCGGTCGGCCGCGAGCTGCTCGATGATGAACTGGTCGTAAGGCTTGTCGGAGTTGAAGGCGTCGATGACGTAATCGCGGTAGGTCCAGGAGCTTTCGAAGGTCTCGATGGTGCCGTTGCGCTTCAGGCCCTTGGTGTCGGAGTAGCGGGCGGTGTCGAGCCAGTGACGGGCCCAGCGTTCGCCGTAGTGGGGCGAGGCGAGCAGGCGATCGACGGTGCGTTCGACGACGCTGGCCACGGCGCGGACGGGCTGGCCTTTGCGCGCGGCCATGGCGTCGAAAGCGAGCGCCGAGTCGTAATCACGCGAGAAGGCGTCGACCTCGACGCTCGTGGGCGGCAGGCCGATCAGGTCGTAGGAAAGACGGCGCAGCAGGGCTTCGCCGTCGGCGGCCGGACTGGGCTTGAGGCCCTTCTCGTCGAGCTTGGCCATGATGAAGGCGTCGACCTCGTTCTGGCACCAGGCGGGGTTGCTGAGCTTGGTCGGGACCGCGTAAGTCTGGACGGGTTGGAAGGCCCAGTGCGCGCGCGCCTTGTCGGAAAGACCGGTGAGCTTGGCGCCGCCGGCGCCGGCCGGGGCGGGCGCGCCCATCTTGATCCACTGTTCGATCAGTCCGATCTGCGTGGCGGAAAGCTTGGCGCCGGCCTTGCGCGGCGGCATCGAGATGTCGGGATCGGCCTGATGGACCGCGACGACGAGCAAAGATTTCTTGAGGTCACCGGGGACGACGGCCGCGCCGAGGTCACCACCGGCGAGCATGCCCTGACGAGAATCCAGGATCAGTCCGCCCTTCGACACGCCCTTCTCCTTCGAGTGGCATTCGTAGCAACGCTCGGTCAGGATCGGGCGGATGTTCTTCTCGAAGAACTCGAGGCCGGCCGGATCCATCTTCGGCTCCGGAGCGTCGGCGGCGGAGAGGCCGGCGACGGAAACGAGGGCGAGCAGACGAAGACTGACGGACAAGGACGGCATGGTGGTTTTAAGGGAGTGGGCGGCTGGGGGAATACCGCTAGTATTTTATACTCCCCTACGCCTGAAATGTTTCAACCAATTCATGCGGATTTGAGCCAATAAATGACGAGGCCGCCCCCCCGAAGGAGGCCGGCCTCGTTAAAAACCTGTCAAAAACGTCAGTTGACGTAGATGAACTCGTTCGAGAGGAGCAGCGCGTGGACGAGGAGCTCGGTCGGGGTCATCGGCTCGCGGGAGATCATCTCGCCCACGTTACGCAGCACGCCTTCGGCGCCGCCGCCGGTCACGGCCATCATCATGCTCTCTTCGCCGTCCGGAGCCATCACCGGCGCGCCCTTGGTCGGGGGGGCGGCGGTGCGGGCCACGGGCGCCACGGCCTTGCCGCGCTCACCGGCCTTGGCGGCGGGGCGGAGCTTGGCGGTGGCGGCGCCCATCTTCTGCTTGGTCAGGAATTCCTGGGCCACGCGGATCTCATTGGTGGACGGACGACGCTGGAACATGCAGCGGAACATCGCGACGATGCGCTGGTCCTCGGACATCGCGTTGACGACGTCCTTGCGGGCGGCGACGGCGCGGGCGACGTCGACGGCCAGGGCGTTGTTCATGAAGAACAGGGCCTGCTGGGGCACGATGGTCGAGTTGCGCTTCGTGTTGGACTGGTCGGGGTCGCCGTAGTCGAACTGCGAGAGGGTGTCGCTGAGGCGGCGGCGGTCGACGTAGCCGTAGAGGCTGCGGCGGTAGCTGAAGGGCTCGTCGGTGATGTTCGCCGGCTGGCCGCCGACGGTGGTGGTCATCTTGCCGGTGAGCAGGATCATCGAGTCGCGGATGGATTCGAAGTCGAGACGTCGCAGGTTGCCGCGCCACAGGAGGCGGTTGCCGGCGTCGATCTTCAGCGGGTCGACCGGGCCCTTCTTGGCCACGAGCGGGTTGGCGGCGGGGTCGGAATCCAGGCGGTAGGTGTTGCTGAGCACGATCATGCGGTGGAGGCGCTTCATCGTCCAGCCGTTCTCCACGAAGTCCGTGGCGAGGTAATCGAGCAGCTCCGGATGCGAGGGCTTCTCGGCCATGTTGCCGAGGTCGTCAGGCGTGTTCACGAAGCCTTCGCCGAAGTGCTTGGTCCAGGTGCGGTTCACGGCCACGCGGGCGGTGATCGGGTTGTCCTTGGAGATGATGGACTGGGCGAACTCGTAGCGACCGCTGCCGTCGACGTACGGGCGACGTTCGCCGACGGTGAGGATGTCGAGGAACTGGCGGGGCACGATCTCACCCTTGTTGTTCTTGTCGCCACGCTTGAACACGTAGCTGTCCTTCGCGCCTTCGGAATCCTGGACGACCATCGCGTGGCCGGGGACGCCGGGGTGGGAGAGACGGAGCTCGTTGATCTGGGCGTGACGGAAATAGGCGACCGGCTCGCGGTTGCCGATGCCGCCGTAGATCGGGCGGTTCTGCCAGTCCTGACAGAACTTGCGCGTGCTGAAGAGGGAGATCATCTCTTCGTTGTCGAAGATCTCGTCGTAGGACGGGATGGCCCAAGGATAGCCGGTCATCTCGGCGATGGCCGGGGAGGTCTTCTTCCACTCTTCGCCCGGCTTGGCCAGGAGATTGAGATGGGCGAGGATCGCGGCCTTGTTCTCGACGTAGATGCGCTGGTAGGCGGCGGCGACGTCGTGCATGGTCTTCGGCTTGAGGTTCCGCAGGCCGGCGGCGATGATCGGATTCACGCGATGCTCAGGGTCGTCGAGGTATTCCTTGAGGACGATCGGGGCGCGCTCGGCGAAGTAGACCAGCGGCACGGAAGCCAGGGCGGCGAAGGGACCGGTGATGGGCGAATCCTTCTGGATGCGCATGGCGGCGAAGTCCGTGTCGGACTGCAGGTCGATCTTGTAGCGGTCGGAATACTCGCCGGCCTCGGCGGAACCGCCGCGGACGGTGGCGATCATGAGGCGGCCGGCCATCTCGAAGTCGTAGCGGGCGCGGGTCTCACGCATGTAACGGAAGAAACCGGCGACCTGCTCGTCCTGGAGCTGGTTGAGACGCTTGAGGAAGTCGGAGC
>Ga0222712_10003010_pt1 | contig 18744 bp, 19 predicted proteins | sample C33_657DmetaG_FD_165043 | JGI IMG/M metagenome (GOLD analysis project Ga0222712, IMG submission 165043) | Estuarine water microbial communities from San Francisco Bay, California, United States - C33_657D | ecosystem: Environmental > Aquatic > Marine > Unclassified | place: USA: California... | reverse complement strand
CGGAGAGAAACGCCGAAAAAAAAAAAAAAAAAACGAAGCACGCATGGCTGCGTGACGGAGGGACGAATGGACCCACTTCAAGCGTCACAGGGGCGTCGGGGGTCTCGTTGAAGACATCACGAACAACGAATCGAACGCAAAGCGACGCCCGAGCGCGGGCGTGGCGATCGCCCCCGGGGCGTTGCCCAAGAACGTCGTCGCGAAAGGGTTCTCACAAATGGATTGGCTCAAACGAAGCGCGAAGGAGAACGTCACCGGAGTCGCGCGAGGCGTGAACGCGCGCCGGGTGATCACGGACGACGAACTGGGGAGACACAACACAGCGAACGATTGTTGGATCGCTTTACGAGGGAAGGTGTATAATTTAACGGAATACGTGGAGTATCACCCCGGGGGAAGAGAGATTTTAGAGGAGTCGTTTGGGAAAGACGCGACGGAGGCGTTCGACGCGCACCACAAGTACGTGAATGGGGCGTATATCATGCGATACGCCCAAGTAGGCGTACGACCTGGATACGTAGACGATAGCGATAGCGATTAGCGCGAGAGAAGGACGGAGTGGGATGGAACGAACGAGAACGAGCGATTTCAACGCCGCTGGAAAACGCGGCGCGAGAACGCGGTACAGTTTACACAAACTATGTGCTAATGGAATGAATCGGTCACGCCGTTCGTACGTTGGGCTTTTGATAAATACACTCGATCGTGTAGAGCTTTCGTGTACGCATCTATTCGAGGGAGCGCGTCGAGGTTGTCGAGCGCGCCGGCCAAGTAAACGAACGCGGCGAGGGGCGTCGGCGAGTCGGCAACCTCGACGTCTATCGTCTCCCTCGTATACATCCCAGTGGAGATTTCTTCTAAGATATCTAGCTCTGCGAGTGTTTCGTCGTCGCATTCGTATAACTCTCCAGGCACAGCGCGTGGATCGACCGAAGTGCGTACCACAAACGGGTATCCAGCGTCGGCGAGCAACAACGCAAAACATTTGTCCTTTGTCTGCGCATATGCAACGAACGCGGCTGTGCGCATATAACGATGATTGTGCATACCTTGCTTCAGAGTTCCATAGACGAAGACGCGGTGAGCGCCCGAGGAAGTTGAAGGCGTAGACATTGCGAGAGGCGCGTACTGCCGTGATTTGCGACTAATAACTACTCTTGTTTTACATTCAACCTCGATTTATTTCTTCTTCAACAACTCCATCGCGCTCTTGTACGCCGGCATAATCGGTGCCTGCACGGGCTTCAATCTAAAGTCAACGTCATCGAGCGCGTAACTCTGATCGGCGTCGTACCCAGACAAGTCGCCGCACGCGAGAAATGGCACCAACACGTCGTTGGGCCACGTCTTCGTACCCACCGTCTCATCATCGTTACTCCCCGCGTGAGAAATCGCGCGCTGTTCTAAAATTCGTGTCAGCTGATTCGGCTCAAACCCTGGTGGCGGTGCGTATCCTTGACACACGATGAAAGCCTCTGTGCGAGTGAAAATCATTTGTCAGTTCTCGTCAAAACGCCAAAACGACATCGAAAACATCGCCTCGCGCGAAGCATACCTATGCTAGAATTGCGACTACTCTTCGGTTTTGCACATGTGACGTTCGGGAAAAATATTTTTAACTGCGAATAGAGCAGCGAGACGTCTTTGCCTCTGAATATCTTTGCGATGAACGTGCCGCCAGGTTTTAATATATGCGTCGCCACCGTCAACCCGGCTAAAATGAGTTGCGCTTGCATGAACTCATCGAGATCGTGCAATCCAGTGACATCTGGGGCACCATCGCCGACTATTAAATCCGCATACTTCCCATCGAAATGTGACAACACCTCTCGCACTTTATCCATCGACGTGATGTCGCCTTGAATCGTCGTCACGCCCTCGATCGGCGCCATGGGTTGCAAGTCAATTGCCACAATCTTCGGCATGTCCTCTGGCGCCGTGCCTCTGGCGAGCGCTGGTAGATACAATTTTCTACTCAACACTTGCGACCACGACCCTGGGGCGGCGCATAAATCCACCACGTGTGTGACGTCCCGAAATATATCAAAAGATTCGTCAATTTGTAACAACTTGTACGCCGACCTCGCGCGCCACCCCTCTTCCTTCGCCTTGCGGTAGTATATATCGCGCTTATCTTTACTCGACTTCCCCATGTCTTTGTCGCGTTGGCTTTCGCGTCTTCGTCTCCGTCGTCCGCCGTCGCGGCGTCGGACGAGGGCGTGTGACGTCCCAGCTCGAGCGCGCGCCCGAGCGACCCACCGTGGCGGCGGCGGCGCTCGAGCGGCATTTCACGCGCTCAGACGCTGAGACGCGCGTGCGTGAGGGCGAGGGAAAGGGAAAAGCGATCGCGAAAGGTGGCGACAAAAGCGACGACGATCGATCGCCCGTCGTCGTCGTCGTCGTCGTCGTCGTCGTCGTTCGTTGACGGCGCTCCAAAGGGCGACGCGCGCGCTCGAGTCGATCGGCGCGCATCGACGTGGTCGTGACGACAGATCGGTGCGATGAGGAAAAAAATCGACGCTCGCATCCGAACTTTGGTTGAAAATGGCGTGAAGAGGAACGAACGGACGATGTTCGTCCTCGTGGGCGATCGCGGACGGGACCAAGTGGTGAATTTGCACTACATGCTGAGCAAGGCGGTGGTGAAGTCGAGGCCCAACGTGCTGTGGTGTTATAAGAAGGATCTGTACTTGTCCTCCCATCGCAAGAAGCGGGCGAAGCAGGTGAAGAAGATGCAAAATTCTGGGTTAATGGATAGCGAAAATGAGGACCCGTTTTCGCTCTTCGTGGCGTCGACGAGCATTCGGTACTGCTACTACGCCGAGACAGAGAAGATTTTAGGAAACACATACGGCATGGCGGTGTTGCAAGATTTCGAAGCGTTGACGCCCAACTTGTTAGCGCGGACGATCGAAACCGTGGAAGGAGGTGGGTTGATTGTTTTATTGCTGTCGAACATGGAGAGCTTAACGCAATTGTATAACATGACCATGGACGTGCACTCGCGTTTCCGCACCGAAGGGCATCAAGTGATTGTCGCTCGATTCAACGAGCGTTTCACCTTGAGCCTCGGCGCCTGTCCGACATGCATCATGATGGATGACGAATTGAATATTTTACCGACGAGCTCGCATGTTCGAGGAATCGAACCGGTCGAAGAGCAACGTAGTGTTGAATCTCCTGAGCTCACCGACTTGAAGGAGAGTCTGCAAGAAGTCGAACCTGCCGGGCCACTCGTAAAGTGCTGTAAGACTCTGGATCAAGCCAAAGCTGTGGTGACGTTTTTGGACGCTGCGAGCGAGAAAACTCTTCGCTCTACCGTTGCTCTCACGGCTGCGCGTGGTCGAGGCAAATCAGCCGCTATGGGTCTCGCCGTTGCCGGTGCGGTGGAGATGGGTTACGCGAATATTTTTGTCACATCGCCGAGCCCTGAAAACTTGAAAACATTTTTCGACTTTATTCTTAAAGGTTTTGACGCGCTTGGATACAAAGAGCACTTGGACTACGATTTAGTCGAATCAACTAATCCTGCATTTGGGAAGTGCATCGTGCGAATCAACGTAACGCGCCGCCACCGTCAAACAATTCAGTACATTTTGCCTCAGCACGCAGAGCGTGCGACGCAAGCCGAACTTTTGGTCATCGATGAAGCGGCCGCGATTCCGCTACCAACCGTCAAAGCTTTGTTAGGCCCCTATTTAGTCTTCCTGTGCTCTACCATCAATGGTTACGAAGGTACGGGTCGAGCGTTGAGTATCAAGCTCATCGGGAACTTGCGCAGGGAAGCGGCGAATTCGCAGCAAGCAAACAGGGATGGTAAATTAGCTACAGGTGGATCGAGACTGCTCAGAGAGGTAGCGCTGCAGGAACCAGTTCGCTACACTTCTGGCGACCGCGTCGAGAAGTGGTTGAATGATTTATTGTGCTTGGACGCCGCGGATGCGTTATCTCCCCTCATCGGAACGCTTCCTCCTCCGAGCGCCTGCGAGCTTTATGAGGTCTCTCGAGACACCTTATTTAGCGCTCACGCTGCGAGCGAATTATTCTTGAAGAGAATGATGGCACTGTACGTTTCCAGCCACTATCGCAACACCCCAAACGACTTGCAGCTCATGTCGGACGCTCCAGCGCATCGGCTGTTTGTGTTGCTGGCACCCGTGGACGAAACATCAAGCACTTTGCCAGAAATTTTGTGCGTCGTCCAGATTGCGTTAGAAGGTGCAATTTCTCAAAAGAGCGCGCACGCTACGCTTGCCGCTGGTCTTTCTCCGCAAGGCGATCTCATTCCGTGGACTATGGCAACGCAGTTCCAAGATGAAGGCTTTCCTTCTTTCACTGGCGTGCGAATTGTTCGCATCGCTGTACACCCGGATTTGCCTCGCCAAGGTTACGGTTCTCGTGCGATGCAACTAATCCACGACTTTTACGAGGGTAAATTGGCGGACTTGCGAGAAGAGTTTGAAGATAACGACATCAGAACTACGACTGAGACATGGCAAACCACAGGGAAACTCGCTGAAGAAACGCTCAAACCTCGCGACAATCTGCCACCTTTGCTAATCAACTTGTCTGAGCGCAAGCCGGAACACGTCAATTGGATCGGCACAGCATTCGGTCTCACGACGGAGCTTTACAGCTACTGGAGCAAAGGTGGCTATAAGCCTGTATACGTGAGACAGACACCGAGCGAGACGACGGGCGAGCACACGTGCATTATGTTGCGTTCGTGCTTCCCTGTTGGCGAGGAGGAGAGCCCTGACGGACACTGGGTTGACACATTCTACGAAGATTTCCGAGTTCGTTTCACATCACTTTTGGGATCTTCGTTCAGAGACTTGAAACCTGGATTATGTTTATCGCTCCTCGCTCCGCAGTTAAGTTGGGACGACAGTAACAAGAACAAGGGCGCTCCACGTGATTCCGTCTTTAAGGCTGATAATCAAATCCTCACGCCGCATGACTTGCGGCGCATTCAAAAGTACGCTGCGGCGCTGGTTGATCATCACCTAATTGGGGACTTGGTTCCGCCCCTTGCGCGCGCGTACTTTGCCAAGCGTATTCCTGTCACTTTATCATACACTCAGGCCGCTATCTTGCTCATTCTCGGATTGCAGTTGAAAACCATTGATGACAGCGTGAAGGATTTAGACTTGCCTGGTACACAAGTCATGGCACTGTTCAACAAGACCGTTCGCCGCATTCACGGTTCTCTTCTCGCCGCTCGTGAAGCAGATATTGAAGCGTCCATGCCGTCCATCAGTATACCAGATTTACGACCCCACGCAGTTGGTTTAGACGAAGAATTAGATGAAGGGTATGTTGGTGATTTCGCCCGATGCGCTCGAGACGTTCTGAAGAGATTGGACATGATGGAAAACAATATAGATCCAGAACTTTGCCCTCAGGCGCCACCGTTTAGGCGGGGTTATAAGCCAGAGGGTTTCTGTGTTGGTTATCTAAGCTCAACAGGCCTGATCTACGCACTCTTCAAACGTAGTAGCTCGATTCTTGTCGACGCATCGCTCGCGGAAAGCAGGACTAACCGTGGATGTTTTCGTTTCGCAGCGCTGCCGCGGTGAACGCCGAAATGATTGCGAAACGTAAGGAGTTGTTAGAGGTACGATGTTGCATCGTTTCTTTGAAAATCGTCTCGAAAACAAACGGCTATGATGATTCGAATATCAACCAGGTAGCAGATTATCCAACGTGTTGAGAAAAATATCGCTGCGTTCTTGCTGAGCCGAAGTTTTGGATGACGCGCTCGCACCTTCGTTTACCGATTACTGACCACAAGATGCGCACCCTAACAGGAATCTGGCCTCGAGCGCTTTGCCATCGCTGGCACTGAGGAGGAATGGGGCGATGCGTTACGAATGAAGAGCGGTCATGGCTCAAAGCTGCTATCGGTCAAGAGAAAGGCTGGCACAAAGAACAAACACTCGTTCGAGCCGAAAGAAAGGAAAATTGAGACGCCCGAAGAGAGAGAAATGAGAGAGAAGAAGGAGAAGAAGGAAAAGAGAGATAAAAAGTACAAGAAAGGCTCGGCATCGAAGCGCCTGAAAGGAACGTAAACAAACACCAGTAGAAATGTAGTTGACTAAAACTAGCGCTTCGCCTCACTCTCACGCTCTCGCACACGCCATGCTGCGCGCCGTGACGCTCGCGCTATCATTCGCGAGCACTACTGCACGCGCGGCGTCGGTATCTCCACGAGTACTTCAATACTACACATCGTCTCGTAAATGTACTTCCTCGCATCAAGGGGCGTGCGTGACGCGAATGCTTACGAGAAGCGCGACGAGTGGAGACGCATCAACAACAACCTACGAAGTTTTTCCCGTCGTTGGGGACGGGAGGTGCTTATTCCGATCGATCGCCGTCGGCCGCGCGCTCGCAGAACTCGGCGAACGCGCAGATGAGCTTCAAGAAGTCATGGAGGCGGACATCTTGCGCGCCGCGGCGGTAGATGAGCTCAGAGAACGTCGCGAAGACACGGAGTGGTTCATAGAAGGCGATTTTGAGCAATATTGCGCGCGCATGCAAGCACCGAAGACGTGGGGAGGTGAACCAGAAATTTTAATGTTGACGCACGTCTTAGCGTCACCGATTAGCGTGTTCATGGAGACGAGCGGAGAGTTGAGGAACATCGGCACGTACGGCGAAGAATATGTCGAAGCCGCACAATACGATTTGGCAGTTTTATTCCATGGCGGTGGTCACTACGAAGCCTTGAGGCTGATCTAGAGCGCTAAGTTGTAAGTTATCAAATATGTTTAGCAGTCTTAAGGGTTCTTTAATCCCTCGGCGAGGGCGTCACACGGCTTGCAAATTTTGAGTTGCGTCTTTGTGAGTTCGACGCGGTCCATGATGTCGCAACAACTTTTGGAGCACGAACCGACGGCTTCGACGCCGAGCATGTACGATGGATTACGTTCGCACTCTCCTATCGACGCCCATTCGTCGCATTTCTCATGCTTGTTTTCGCACGTCGGTTCTACCCATGTCGGGGTATCGAACTCGCCCTCATGAATCCACTTTGTTGCGGTGTATTTCGTTCCTTTGAGCGTGGGACACGACGCGTGCGTCGACATAAAGTCCGCGGTGCCATTCACGTGAAACGAAAAGAACAAGATGGCATCTCCTCGACGAGGCTTGACTGAAAACCCTTTCCCTTCGTTCCACCCGCATGCGCTGAACTGATCTTTACTCTCGATGAAAGCGTCTTTCACCTCTGGCAGAGGCACGGCGTCTGGAAAGTTTGTCTCCCCGCCCCACTCGGGCTCGCGCAAAAACATCAACACCGTGGCGATTCGCTTACCGCCATTATCTCCCGAATTGATGCCATCGTTATGCGCTGAGTACTCCTGACCATCATGATATCGTAATAGCTGCAATTCCTCTTGATGGTTCCAAGGAATTCCGCTGTATTCCGCCACTCGATCCTCCACCGCCGTCAACGTCGGCGTAAACCGTCTCGCGATAAACGTCCCATCCGACGTCCTCGCCTGCGACAGCATCCCTCGGTCTCCCTCCCCGACGACGGTGGACCTTTCTAGTCTTTCTTCTCCTAATTCGATCACGTGTTCGCACTCTTCATCGGAGAGAAACGCGTGATAGAGATATATCCTCGGCGTCTCGCTCAGAAGTTCCACGCGAGCGCGTCCTTCAATCGCCACTCGTCCCTCTTGTCTTCGATCGCCGCCCCCCTCATCCGCCGTCCACGCGCTCGTCGCTTTCTGTATTCCATTCCCATTCCTCTGGCTCTGGCTCTCGCTCTCGCTCTCACGCGTTTGTCTCCCTTTTGGTCGCGCGACTTCGCCGAGCCAACCAATCAGACGCGGTTCGCGTTCGCCGTGCGCGACGACGCCTACGACGCGCGTCGCGATGACGCCTATGACGACCAATGAGACGTAGACAACCAATGCGAATGACGTTTGAGGACTGACATTCGCGCGTGTCCTCGTTCGCGTGCGGTCGATCGCTCGTGACGCCCGTCTTCGCGGCATGGTGTGTCCATTCGACACACCACTCGAAGCGTTCTCCTTCACAACGTCGAGCGATGGGGTGTAACTCGTCGAAGGTTCATCGCTCGATCGGTGACGACGAATCGAACGCGACGAACGGAAGGGAGACACACGAAACGCACGAGGACGTCAAAGAGGGAGAGGACGCGCGCGGGAATGTTTTGGCTGACGACGACGCGAACGAAAGATTGGAACATCAACGGGCGAGGACGGACGATGAGGGCAAACGAACGCTCGCGAACGAGTACGAGGTCATGGAACTCGTGTCAACGGGAGGGTTTTCACACGTTCATCGCGCGAGATGTGTTAAAGACGGCGCAGTGCGCGCGGTGAAGGAGATTTTGATTCAAGACGAGGACGACACCGCGCGAGCGGAGAACGAAGAAGAGGAACAGGAAGAGGAGGAAAAGGAGGAAAAGCAAGGAGGAAATCAGAGCGAATGTTCGACGAGTTCGGCGAGCGAGGTCGAGTTGTTCGCGAGGCGAAGCATGCGCCTTTGCGAAGTGAAGGAGGAGTACGCGCTCGCGCGAGCGGCGGCGCACGAGAACGTCGTCACCGTGTATGATTTTTATCATAATCCACCTTATGCATACGTCGTTATGGAGCTTCTCGAGGGAGAAGAGTTGTTAAAAACGTTAAATGCGCGAGGTGGGTACGGAGAAGAGGATTCGAGGGTATTGATGCGTCAAATTTTGAACGCGTTACGCTCGTGTCATGCCAAACACGTCGTCCATCGCGACGTGAAATTGGAGAACATCACATTTGCCAAACCAGAGGATATGAACTCACTGCGACTCATCGACTTCGGGCTCGCTAAGGGCTTGCGACATGGGTGCAATCGATGCATCGACCAATGCGGGTCGTCGTCGTACGTCGCGCCTGAGATTTTATTGGGCAAGCACTACAACGCGGCTGCGGATGTGTGGTCAGCGGGTGTCATCTTGTATCTTCTCCTCTGCGGTGAACTACCGTTTTACGTGGAAAATGAAGAAGACGAGCAACAGTTGTTCATACAAATCTGTCTCCGTCGAATAGCACCGATCACGTGCGATGCCTCAGACGAGGCTTTGGACCTCATCGATCGTTTGCTCACCGTTGATCCGACAAAACGATTGACGGCAGAGGAAGCGCTGTTGCACCCATGGTTCAAGGGCCAAGGCGCTGGCGAAGCAGTCAGCCCAGATGAACTTGGGCGCTTCCGTCTAGCGCGATACGTATCCAAACAGCCAAGTGCAACGTTCGAGGAGCGCACGTTTCTCCAGGGTGACATTTTATGCTCGCAAGGTGAGCGAGCGACGGAGATTTATGTCATTCAATCAGGCGCTTGCGTAACATACGTCCAGGACGACGACGGAAACGAGACATGTGCGAGTAGAAATTACGCAAATGAGTGCGTGGGAGACCGCGGAATGACGCTTCCGGTTGGTGTTGTCACCGTTGATGAGGGTGGCAACAACGCCGCACAGCGCAACGAAACGCCCTCTTTTCAATTCATGAAAGTCGCTCGGCTCATGTCGACACTCGTTCGCGCCAAGAACATGTGGCTGTGCGGAAGACGGCTAGCCAGCGTACGCGCACTCACCAAAACGGTGGTTAAGGTGATTAAAACTGCGCACCTGCATCACATCCTTGCTCAAGAGTACGGATGTGCGGATGAATTGCGCGCACTGCGCTCCCAACAGATTAATTACTAAATTACTAGGAATAGCTACGTTGAACTAGAATTCTAGATTAGATTACAAACTCGCTGCTTTTGATAATAGTATGGCTAGTGTACATGTGTCACGCATGTTTGGCGGCCAACTGACCGCACGCTGCGTTGCTTTCCAATCCGCGCGTTTTCCTAATAGATTGGTTCACACCCTCTTCCGCAAGAGCGCTGCAAAATCTGTGAATCGCATTCCCCGATGGGCGCGAGTGATTGATGCCGTCAACATTGTTCCATGGAATGACATTAACGTGCACGCCATTTCGAAACGCGCGCTTTAACATTCGTCCTAACATTCGCGCTTGGTGCGCGCTGTCATTCACGCCGGCGAGCAGCGTGTACTCAAATGTGACTCGCCGTCCTGTCTCTTTGAAATACGACTTTGAATCCTCGAGCAGATGCTCGATGGAGTAATACTTGGCCGATGGTACGATTTTCTCCCGCGTCTCCTGGTCCGGGGCGTGCAACGACACCGCAAGCGTGCATTGCAATTTGTACTTCGCAAATTTCATTATGGCGTTTGGTATCCCAACGGTAGACACCGTAATCGACCTCGCGCTGATCCCCACGTCCTCATTAAGCGTTCGGATCGCTCGTGCGACTTCTTTCATGTTCAGCATCGGCTCGCCCATGCCCATGAACACGACGTTCGATACCCGTTGCTTGTACGCATCCTCCAAAACGAGCACTTGATTCACTATTTCTGCCGCTGTCAAATTGCTCTTAAATCCCAACTTTCCGGTCGCGCAAAACGAACATTTCATCCCGCATCCGCTCTGCGACGAGACGCACGCAGTTAACCTGTACCTATCCCATCCCTGAACTCGACTGAAATCTCCCTCGAACTGGTCACCATCGTCCACGTAGCACGTCGCGTCTGGTATCCCCACGCACTCGTACACGTGCCCCGTCGTCCCTCGCGCGAACGCCAGCTTCCCTGTGCCATCTCTCGACAGCGTCTTCGCCGTCTCCTTCGCCTCGACTCGTCCGGTGACGTATCCATCTTTCATTAACGCCTCGCGAAGGGCGAGTGGGATGAGCGTCATCTCATCGATCGATCGCACGCGCGTCTTGGCGTCGTACAGAGACTTGAACACTTGGTCCACGCGGTACCTCGGGACGGCGTACTTGTTCAACACCTCCGCGACTTCGCGTTTGGCGAGCGCGAGCAATGGCGAAGACATTGATGCGAATGTTCTGCACGCGTTCGTTCGTCGCTCGATGACCGTCGTCGAATGTCCTATTCGTCGTTGGGCACACAAAAGCGCGGCGCACAGTGGCGGCGCCAGTGCTTTCCTCGCGAACGAGCCTTCACTCGCGCGATTCGAGATTCGCGCTCGATGTCGGATGTCGAGACGAAGAAAAACGTAAATCTAAACCTAAAGGACGTCGCGAAAGCGCGCGGAACGTCGGGAGAAGGACAGAAGAAGACGAAACGACCGAGGAATGAACAAAGCGCCGAGGAACACCAGCGCGCGGGCGAAGGTGTGAAACAAAAACTAAACAACATCGCGGTGAAAAGTAGCGGAGACGGAACGCCGCGCGTGAAGTCGAAAGAAGGACAAAAGAGGAAACGACCGCACGCGGGAGGCGGCGGGGAGGATGAGGGGAAGAAACTAAAGAAACAAAAGACGGCGACGGCAGCGAAGACGGCAACGCCAAAGACGGGAGAGAAATGGACACCAGGGGATTGGTTGTGTAAATGCGGGTTCCACAATTACAGACGAAATCTCAAGTGTCATCGATGTCACACAGAGAAGCCGGCGAAGCTTGGGAAAAAGGGCGCATGGGAGTACTTAATGAAGTGGAGCGTCAAGGAGGTTGATAAAATCGATGAAGTGCATCACGCGTGGTTGACGTCGCAAAGTGGCATCGGGAATGAATTGAGCGATGAATTCTTCCACTTGTTTGTGCCGTATTGCTCGGCGCTGGAGGGCGCACACAAGGCGAAGGCTTTGGAGGGTGCGTTGAAAGCGCGCGCGAGACTTCATCAAATAATTGAGGCTCTCGGTGGAGAGAGCAAAACAACTGGTGACGGCGTCGAAGGAGAAGTAAGTAGCGATAGCGATGATTCTCATGAGAAGATCACCGCAAAATCTGTAGCAGTGTACAAATCCATGAAAAGACGTGGGAAGCGAGGTAAAGGGAAAGGCGGCATTAAGTTGAAAACTGTGGATGCTGCTAAGCCTAGCTCTATGTTATAACTCCTAATAAGTGCTATCTTGATTCGTCTTGAAGCTTCCTATCGGCGTTCCCACGGGAGATTTTGAGCTCAAGAGAATTTCAGCACGCTGTCTAGCGCGCTTGCATGACTGCAACAATTCTGAAAGCGGCGATTCACTCGGCTCAGGCGTGAACGGCATCGCTCTTGGCTTACTCGCTGGCGTTCCCGGAGACGCACCAGAATCACCAAATAACGATCTGTTCGGGGGCACAAGATTGAGATCGGAAAGTGAAAGTTGAATGCCTACCGTAGGATTCGCCGATTTTAATGCAATATTCTCATCATGCAGAAGGGTCACGAGCGTTTCCAGCTGTTCAATTCGCTCCGTCGCCGTCGCCAATTCCTGCCTCAACTTGATCTCTGCCGGACTCGCCTTTTCGATGTTGATAGATACACGGTTGCGAATTTTTTTCACTCTATTCGCATACTTGAGGGTGTTCAGTGTCTCTTCGGCGTTGATGTCCGCAGGAGAGCAGCACGCGAGCATGACCGTCCGCGAATTGCCTCCCAGTGAGTCCTGGAGAAAACGCGTCAACTTGGAATCGCGATAAGGTACGTGCCCCCACTCTCGTCTATTCGAATCGCTCAGCGCACTAATGCAATTACTCAATGCCAGCAGTCCCATGTTGATCTGCACCCCCTCCTTGAAGCGCTGCCCGCGAGCGTCTTGCTGTGTCACGCGCTCGCTACCCGCCAAGTCGACTAAATGTAACTTTGCCGCCAACGCTCGCGAGTCTCGCGCTTTTCGCTCGACATAAATAGTGAAAATTGCATGTGAACGACTTGATCGAATATTCTGCGAATTCGAAGCCGTCGCACGTTTCCTTATTCCTCGATTAAGAGCCGCAGTTAACGCTTCGACATCGTCGGCTTCAACTTGCTGCGCACCAGTCAAATGCACTCCACCCTCTCGCGCATGCTCGCGAATCGAAACAATAGCCGGCGATACCTCAGCTGACGGCGCGAGCAAGTCTCTGATATCTTCCTTATAGATCTCAATAAACGTGGCTTTGATTTTTACTGTACCCTCTTGGCGCGCAGATGTCACGACGCTGCACAACGTATGAAACACTTTCGACGCCATCCCCGGATTCTTCCCTCCCGTACCCATCGTGTGCGTCTTCCCACTTCCAGTTTGCCCATACGCGAGCACGGTTCCGTTGTACCCGTCGAGCAACCCGTGAACTATTTCTTTGACGTGCTGATTGTACGCGACGGCGAGCTCCGAGTCGGTCCCAGTAAACGCTCCGTCAAATGTAAATTGACGTCCATTCTTCATCGCGATCGCATCGCCTTCAACGATCACGCTCGTAGAGCAGTTTTGTTCGATCTCGTGCCCGATCAACGGTCGTACGACGCCGATCACTCGGATGTTTTCGTCCACATCCACATCACTCGCTTTGGACGCGCTCTTTACCGGGGACGAGTGCGTGGATGCGAACGAACTCGACGCCCTGGTCTCACTCAGCCTCGTCGGCGTGGGACCGTAATCGCTCGAGTCGTCGGAGATCACGGAGCTCGACATCACGTTGACGACGCGTGCGGCGCTGTGAAGAAGCTCGGCGAAGAAAAGCGTCTGACGCGCGAACGGAGAGGGAGCCAAGTTTACTCCGCAACCCGGTCGCGACGACGCGCGAGAGGAGAGAAAGTAACAAAGTTGAATACTATTTACCCTTTTGTAAGGCGTTACACTAAATCTATACACGGCCAATGACGACGACGCAAAGCGTTTACGCGTCTTCGCCTCGCGCCTGCGCTTGCCGCGCGCGCTCCTTTTCTTCTTCAGCTCGCTGCGTCGCCAACACCGCCGCCGGGTCGTTGAGTTCAAAGTTCCTTCGCGCATCCTTCAACTTCGCGTTCATCTCGAGCAACTCGTCCACGCGCGCAAACTTTTTACGATCGTTGCGAATGACGTACAGTAAATCCTCCGTTTGCATTCGTCCTCGTCGTTCCGCGACTTCCATCGACCGATGCGCGACGTTCGTCAAGTACTCCACCAACATGTCTTCCATAAGCTCTATCGTATCCGGGTCGGGCTCTTTAGCGTCACCGAACCCGTACATCATGTATGCCACTGCGCTCGAGCGCGGTTCGCGACGTCGTCAGTCGCGCGTTCGAAAACCTTTTCCCCCTCTCGCCCTGTCGCATCGTTTGTCATCGTCGTCATCGCACTCATTCGTGTTCGCGCGCACGTACAATCTTTTGCGAATGCTCCTCGTTTGCGTTTAAATGGCACTTCGTCGTTCCCATCATCCTCCTCCTTCGCCGTCGCCCCATCGCGCGCGTTCGCGTTCGCGTTCGCGTTCGCGTTCGCGTCGCGCCACTCCTCGCCGCGACCTCTCGTCGCTCGCGTCACCACATCCGCGGCTTTCGCCACCGCGACGTTCACCGCGGGCGGCGCGCGCTCGGGAACGACGATCGCGAACGCCGACATCGCGACGCTCTGGTGTGACGCGTAGCGTAGGGTCCGACGCGAACGATGGAGTCGCGCGCGACGCGCGTCATGCGCGAGGGCGACGTCGTGCTCGTGCAAGTCAACGACGGCGATCGAGCGAATTTCATAACTCTGCGAAACGACGGACAAGTGGTGGAGATTGGGAAGCGACAGAAAATCCCCGTCAACGCCTTGCTCGGGGCGCCGTTCGGGTCCACGTACGAAGTGCTGCACGGCACGGGGGAGGTGATTAGAATCGGACCCGAACGCGTCGATGACGAAGACGCCGGGGCGGCACCGATAGAAGATGAACGGTCGAACAGGAACGTATCGAATACACAAGAAGGGGCGCAAAAGTTGAGCGATGGAGACATCGCGGCGTTGCGCAAAAAGTTCACCGCCGAGGAAGTGGTGGAAATAATCACCAGGTACAGCACTACGTTTGAGGACAAAACCGCGTTCGCACAGGAGAAATATCGCGCACGGAAATTGAAGAAACACAAGACAAAGTTTCTCGCGCGTTTCCCGTCTCCTCGTTTTGTGTGCGAGCAATACTTTTACAGCAATCCGCACAAGACATCGTCCATGCGTCACGACGCGCTTTCGATGTTATTGAATTTGGGGAACATCGGCGCTCATGCGCAGCCTTTGGTGTTGGACACTTGCGGTGGTTTAGTCACAGGAGCGATAGCGAATCGCATGGGTGGGTTCGGTCGATTGTGCAGTGCATTCATCGGGTCTTCCCCTTCGGCGACGGATGTCATGATGATGATGAATTTGGACGACGAGCACTTTGAAACCATTCGACACGTCGCCATCGCCGACCTGTTGACGAAACGAAAGATGTTGAAGGGAAAAAGTGGTAGTGGAAATGACATGGACGTTGAGCAGAAACCGCAAACGACAGAGGCCGAATCGAAAGAACGGAAGTTTATGAAGGTGAAGTTTGCCAACGATGAGCGGTTGGATAGCTTTGTGCGAGAAGGCTTCACATCGCTTGTCATCGCTTCGCTTTCAGTCGAACCCAAGGCGACGCTTGACCAGCTCCTTCCGCTGTGTGCGTCATCTGCACCTTTCGCAGTCTGGTTCAATGCCTCGCAACCGCTAGCGGAGGCGTTGCATCACTTACGGAACGCGAACATCGCCATCAACTTGACTCTGCACGAGCCATTTTTGCGTGAGCAACAAGTGCTCCCAGGGCGAACGCACCCGGTGATGTCCACCGATGCAGGAAGCGGTGGGTACGTGTTATCAGGTATTTACGTTCCCCGTAGTTCTAGCGTTCGATCGAACGACGACGAGCATAAAGATAAAAAACTAAAGCCGTCGAGTAGTCAGCTTTCAGAATAGAATTCATAACTAAAGCCCACTCACCAACAAGCAGTCGCACACACTGACTCGAAGTCATGGCGCTTCGCAACGATCAGTTGCTCAAAGACTTGCCAGGAGCAGCCGCGGAGGGCGGTGGCGTCGTTCGCATCGACGCGGCGTGGGTGAAAACGCCTTCAGGACGGCGCGTGGTGGAACTTAAACTTTCTGGGGAGCTAGATTCCCTCGAGCGAGAGGCCGTGAAGGAAGAGGCCGAAAGCGACTGGTGGGCGGTGACGTGTAGAGTTACTATTCCCGAGCACCCGCAAAAATCAGTCGATATTAGCATGAGCGAAGATAACACCGTGGCGGCGCTTAAAACGCGCCTAATGTCTTTGTATCCAGAGCTCGCAAAGGAGGATTTGTTGGACGAAATTGATTTCGACGAGCAACTCGAGCGAGCGATGAGGGCGCCGGCAAACAAACCTGTGCCATCAACGAAAACAACCGGTAAACCGACGCCTCTTGTTCTTCAAAAGCCGCGCGAAAGGATGCCCCAAGACGTAATGCCACCATCGCCGGTGCGAGAGAAACATGACGGATTCAATATCTCAAACGTTCTAGATGCTGTACGCGACATTGTGGCACCGATGTTACAATCGGAATCAGATGAAGACGAAGAAGATTCACAAGAGGCACAAGGCGCAGATTTGGAATCCGATTCGGGTCCGGTAATCAGATTTGAAGTGTGCGATTCTTCGTCCTCCGACGACGAAGGGGACAACGAAGAACACAGGACTCTTCTGAAAGGGCAATTATTCGGCGGTTCGCACGCGAAAAACCTCATTCATTACTTACCAGCACAAATGCACGAGTCGGCCGAGCAGAAGCTGATTTTGGCTCAGAAAGCGCTCGAAATGTTGTTCCCAAAGATTGCGTCTTGGCAGCCAGCGGCACATTTGGTGTTTGCGATCACCATTGCGGCGTTTATCGTTGAATTTATGGGCTTTGCTTTGTGGGCGATGATTGCTATTTCTATCTGTTATTTTCGGGCACGTAGCGAAGAGGCCTTGCGAATTTGTGCTGAACGCCGCACGCACCGATTGCAGTCCAAATTACAGAAGACAAGAAAGGATCTTGAGCGCATGGCGTATATAGCTGAAAACGTCGCCGACAAACGACAAGTGCGTTCCATGAACAACACGTTTTCGAAGTCAACAGATATTTCCTGGGCGAATACAACGTTTGCCGCGGCGTGGGCTGGGTTTTTACGCGAATGGGTGAATAAAAAAGTGCAAGATGGCACCTCGGAGCATTTGGATAAACAGCGACCAGCGATGTTGGACAAGATTAAAGTCGTAAATTTCGCGTTGTCCGAACGTCCACCGGCTGCGAGTGCAATTCGAGTCATCAAGAGTGAGAGACAAGCAGACGGCAACCTTGTCGTGGAGTTGGCTATCTCGTCTTCTGGAGTAGGCTTTTCATTCCTTATTGACGCAAAACTCAAACTGGGCATTCCATTCAAAATCAACGTCAACTTTGAGGCGAGTAGTTTGGAAGCGCGAGTTTCAGTGGTTTTCATACGTCACGCACCGTTCGCAAAGTGTATTCGTTTGTCTCTCGCAGATGTTCCCAAGACTTCGTTGCAAATCAAACCGGAAGGGTTGAGCGGCGTTGACGTCGCAGATTTGCCAGGAATCGACATTTGGATTCGTAGCGCGATCGATAAGGCGACAGTGACTCGCGTTCTTGAACCGAACGCGATTATATATGATTCCGAAAGTCATTGGAAGAGTCGCACACGCGATGCGCACAAGTAGCAACACACAAGTAGCACAGTAGCTTTATAGATAGGATAATACTCCAAGTTATTCGTGGTCAGTCGTTGGCTAGGAAACTACTCTTCTAATTTCTAATCTAAGCTGACGCCTACTTGAATATCCACCAAACAATAAGTAGGAAGACGACGGTGAGTAGCATGCCCCCGTAGACTATGATGGCATCTAATCGCTGTCGCCGGTCAATTACTCGCAGTAAAGTCGACGACACGCCCATGTTATCCAAAAGAGAAATCATCTTCCTCTTTGCGCTGCGCAACGTGGCGCTTTGCTCGCCCAAATTCCCTAGCACGCTCGCGCCAGTCTCGAGCAACTCATCCACCATGCTTGCAGACCGACGAACTGATTTCATACTTCCAGATTCTGCGTCGTACTCACCAACGAGAGAGCGGAACTCTGCATCATCCGTGACGCGACGCATCAAGTCTTCGCGTTCCTTCGCCTCACTCATTCGTTTCGCCTCGCGAGACCCAAAACGTTCGAGCGCCACTCGCAATTGATCCACCTCTTCGACGACGTTTTCAACTTTCCTCTATGCGTGCGTTTTCGAACGTATCGCGTCGTTAGTGTTGCGTTTGTCGTTCCACGAGTCCCCTCGCGCGTCCAGAGGGGACCGTTTGCGTTCACGCCACCGCGCGTTTCCTCATCCTCTTCCTCGCCTCGTCTTCGCTCGTTTTTGACGTTCGTCCTCATCCTCGTCGTCGTCGTCGTCGTCATCATCATCATCGCGTGCGTTTTTTCGTACCTTCCACGTATCGCTCTTCCCCATCGATTGCGTCATCGCTTGTGCTCTCAATTGTCGTTCAAGTTCATTCGTCACTCGTGTCAATTCATTCGCGCGCGCGCGCAACTCTCGCGCGCGCGCATCTTTCGTCGCGCTTCGTCTCCCGTCGTCCTCGTTCTCGAGCTGTGCGACGCCTTGCGCGACGTCGAAGCACAATCGTCGCGCGACGGCGTACAAATCGTCCAAGGACGCCATCTGTTCTTTTCTATCGCGCGACACCACGACCACGACCACGCGCGCGCGACTTTTGTCGTTCACCAGTGCTGCAGCGCACCGACGACGGAGGACGACTGGATGACTGAGGACGGACGACGGAGGACGGATCACGAACGATGGGTGTGGGTGATCGTTATAGATGACGACGAGTAAGGACTCGTCGACGTGTGTGCGCGTCCCACGCCCACGCACGCGCCCGCACGCGACC
>Ga0222712_10003007_pt1 | contig 18750 bp, 13 predicted proteins | sample C33_657DmetaG_FD_165043 | JGI IMG/M metagenome (GOLD analysis project Ga0222712, IMG submission 165043) | Estuarine water microbial communities from San Francisco Bay, California, United States - C33_657D | ecosystem: Environmental > Aquatic > Marine > Unclassified | place: USA: California... | reverse complement strand
TGGAACAGCACAGATCAAAGTCAATGATTTTGATATAGAATTTGTGGGTGCTCGAAAAGAATCTTACCAAGAAAGCTCTCGAAAGCCAATGGTAGAAAACGGCACTATTGAAGATGACCAAAATAGAAGAGATTTTACCATCAATGCATTAGCTATAGGTTTAAACAAAAGCAATTTTGGCAACTTGATTGACCCTTTTGATGGACTCCTAGATTTAGAAAGTAAAATTTTACGTACACCACTCAATCCAGATATCACCTTCAGCGATGATCCACTGCGTATGATGCGTTGTATTCGTTTTGCTAGTCAATTAGGTTTTTATATTGAAGAGAAAACGTTTTTAGCCATTGAGCGAAACAAAGAACGCATATCCATCGTATCGCAAGAGCGCATAACTGATGAATTAAATAAAATTATTGCTTCGCCAAAACCATCTGTTGGTTTTGATTTGCTTTTTAAGAGTAAATTATTAAGCATCATATTCCCATCTATGCAAGCTTTATCTGGCGCTGAATATGTAGATGGACTTGGTCACAAAGACAATTTTTATCATACACTCGAAGTATTAGATAATACAGCCAAACAAAGCACTAATTTATGGCTTCGATGGGCGGCTATCTTACACGACATAGGTAAACCTGCTACTAAGCGATTTGAAGAAGGACACGGGTGGACCTTTCATGGCCATGAAGTGGTAGGTATGCGAATGGTTACTAAAATTTTCAAACAACTGAAATTGCCTTTAAATGAGCACATGAAGTATGTTGAAAAATTAGTTTTACTGCATTTGAGGCCTATTAGTTTGAGTAAAGATGAAATAACTGACGCGGCAATGCGTCGTTTATTATTTGATGCAGGTGACGATTTAGAAGATTTAATGATCTTATGCAAAAGTGATATTACATCTAAAAATCAAGCAAAAGTAAAACGCTTCTTAGCCAATTTTGATTTGGTATTAGAGCGATTGAAAATTGTAGAAGAAAAAGATAAGATCAGAAATTGGCAACCGCCTATTGATGGCGAAATTATAATGCAAACTTTTCAATTAGGTCCGTCTAAAGAAGTAGGCCTCATTAAAACTGCTGTTAGAGAAGCTATTTTAGATGGTCTTATTGAAAATAATTACGATGCCGCTTTTGAATACATGCTCCAACAAGCCGATCAACTCGGTCTAAAAAAACCATAGCTAAAATGTCCTTAAAACTTCCAAATATTCAAACGCTACCTTTTTTATTTAAAGCCATTGCAATATTTCATCTCCTATTATTTTGTTATAGCTTGTATAGTGCACTAGGCTTCCCATTAAACTCATTTATTTGGTTATTCCCATTAAACTATGCCCTATATAGTGCTATCTGGATCTGGGTAAGCTATTTTAAAAAGAAAGCAGCCATAGCATATATCGTATATACTTGCCTAAACCTCATCTTTTGGATCAAGCCTAATCAAGTTGCTAGTTTTAATGATTACCGAAGCATTACGCTTTTCCCTATTGATTGCATTTTAGTATTTTTATTATTATTTATTTACAAGCAATTAAAATAAAATGCAAACAAGCACGCATAAAGATATGATGGGAAGATGGGTAGCTATACCTAATATGCCAAAACGAATCATTTCTTTAGTGCCTTCTCAAACCGAATTATTATTTGATTTAGGCTTAGACGAAGAAGTAGTGGGCATTACCAAATTTTGTGAGCATCCCATTGCTTGGCGCAAACAAAAAACTATTGTAGGGGGTACTAAAAAAGTAGATTATACACTCATCGATAAATTAGCACCTGATTTAATTATCGCTAATAAAGAAGAGAATACCAAAGAGATGATTGCTGCTTTAGAATTGAAATATCCCGTTTGGATAAGCGATGTAAATACAAAAATTGAAAACGAATTGATGATTGAACAAATTGGCGCTATTGTTCAAAAACCAGAGCGAGCACTATTAATCATTTCAAAAATTCAACAAACTTTTTCAAAGTTAAAGTGCTTATCGAGTAATTTAAATATAGCTTACTTCATTTGGAAAGACCCTTGGATGGTGGCAGCATCTCATACTTTTATTCACGAGATGCTTGTAGAAAATGAATGGGTTAATGTTTTTGAACATAAAGAGCGCTACCCAATCGTAAGCATGGATGAAGTAAAAGCTGAACAACCAGATGTAATTTTTCTTTCTTCAGAACCTTACCCTTTCAAAGACAAACATATAGCCGAATTAGCATCGGAGTTGCCCAATGCCAAGATCATCTTAGTAGATGGCACCTATTTTAGTTGGTACGGTAGTCGCATGCAAGATGCCGCTATTTATTTTGAAGAACTTCATCAAGCATTGTACTATGCGTAATAAACATATCATTAGTTCAATTCTACCGCTATGTCTATATGTGCTATTATGGATTTGTTTTCATTCTTTATATCATCATAATATAGACCCAGACACAGCAGCTTGTTTGCAAATTGCCGATGATTATGCTCATGGACAATTTTGGAATGCAGTCAACGGCTTATGGAGCCCTTTACAATGCTGGCTTATAGCTGGTATTCAATACATGACCAAACTAAATACCTTGCAAGCAACACATGGCTTTAATTTTATTCTTGGTTTATTATTTATTAGACGAATAAGTAAAATTGCACAACAATGGACATTGCCACATTATACGCAACTAATCTTAAACAGCTGTTTTGCTATTTTTTTATTTTATGCTGCTCATGCTCAACTCTTTGGCGATCTACTTTTGAGTTACTGCCTGTTGATCTATCTACAGCTAACAGCTAAAGAAGAATTTTTATCCTCCAATACCGCTGCATTTATAGCCGGACTGATCATTGGCATAAGCACCTTGAGCAAATCCTATGCATTTTATTTTGGAGGCCTACATTTCCTTTGCTTACTTATCTATACGCATAAATTTACTTTCAAAAATTATAAAACTTTTATTCCCTTTATATTAGGCATCGCTATTTGCGTTATACCTTGGGCATTTGTTATTCATGAAAAATATGGGATTTGGCATTTCAGTTTAGCCGGGCTTTTCAATAGATCTTGGTTACTCAATGGCACTTACCAATTAAAAAACAGTATCCACTCTTTTATCATACCCTACGGCAATGCAATCGCTCATTGGCAAGATCCTTTTTGGACGGAAGATCATTTTTCTAGCGCATTGGATTCATTTTACCTATTTAAAAAACAAATCGCGCGTTTTCTTTTTGCTTTTTGGGAATTTATTCAAAGTGCTACCCTAATAAGTTGGGCCTATGTGCTATTATTTATACAGCTAGCTAAGCAAACTATTGCAAAAAATAGTACGCTATTAATTCCAATTAATACTTGGTCTATAGCTATTCTTTGTTTACCCCTTGGTTATCTAACCATTCATGTAGAGAGCAGGTATTTATGGCCAGCGCTTGCACCAACAATGTTGTTTTGTTTTTCTTACCTACATCAAAAAAGCACATTGCGAGATGCCTTTACTATAAAAGCAAGCACTTTACTTCTTAGCTTATCGTTTATCTTATACCCTATCATTTATTTAAAAGAACATAAAAACGAAGGAAAAGAACTAGCGCAATTAGCTCAACATTTACCATCTAACCTAAACGGCAAGCGAATAATTAGCAATATAAATCCTAATCAAGGAATTATGCTAGCCTATTGGTCAAAGAGTCAATATTGCAGCCCTATAGGCCCTATATTTGAAGACTCAAAATGGCCACACATAGCTTTTACAATGGGAATAGCCTACTATCTTGAATTTCATGATAGTAGTCCTGTCAATCGTAGCAAACCATTGTACCCATTGAATTACAGCGCTTTAAAACCCGTATATCAATCAGCTAAACTCACTATTTATCAAATTACGCATTGAGATTTATACTATATTTTGTAAATTTGGAAATTGATAATTCATTCTTAAACATATCATCATGGCATCAAACAAAATTCAAGAGTTGTTAGGAGATCAAGCATCTTACCTATTAGATCACAAATGTACTACCATCGATAAAGCGCAAATTCATTTGCCTTCACCAAATCACGTACAAGATATTTGGTTACATTCTAACAGAAACAATACTACCCTTAGAAATATTCAACAAATTTTAGATAATGGTCGTTTAGGTGGAACTGGTTATGTTAGCATCCTTCCGGTTGACCAAGGTATAGAGCACAGTGCGGGTGCTTCATTTGCTCCCAACCCAATTTATTTTGATCCTGAAAATATTGTAAAACTAGCTATTGAAGGTGGGTGCAATTCAGTTTGCTCAACTTTTGGTGTTTTAGGTAATATCTCTAGAAAATATGCTCATAAAATTCCTATGATGGTAAAAATCAATCATAATGAGTTTTTATCCTACCCTAACAAATTTGATCAAGTGATGTACGGCACCATCAAAGATGCTTGGAACATGGGTGCTATTGCAGTGGGAGCAACGGTGTATTTTGGTTCAGAAGAAAGTACGCGTCAAATTCAAGAAGTGTCTAGAGCTTTTGAAATGGCACACGAATTAGGTATGGCTACCGTATTATGGTGCTACACGCGTAATAATGCATTTAAAGTTAATGGTATTGATTACCATACATCAGCCGATTTGTCTGGACAAGCAAATCACTTAGGCGTTACCATACAAGCTGATATCATCAAACAAAAATTACCAACCAATAATGGTGGTTATTTAGCTACCGGCCATGGCAAAACAAGTAAATTGGTTTATGATCAATTAACTACAGATCACCCGATTGATTTAGCACGTTATCAAGTAGCTAATTGCTATATGGGCCGCGTAGGGCTTATCAATTCTGGTGGCGAATCAAAAGGTGCATCGGATTTATCGGAAGCAGTAGCAACAGCCGTTGTAAACAAACGCGCTGGTGGCATGGGATTAATCAGTGGAAGAAAAGCTTTCCAAAAAGACATGAAAGTAGGTATTGAATTATTAAATACCATCCAAGATGTTTATTTAGACAACAGCATCACCATTGCATAATATGGTTCATCATAAAAAAAGCTCCTTCAATCGAAGGAGCTTTTTTTTATTCTTCCATGTAAACACGTTTTACCCGTTGCGAAATGCCCGTCATGATTTCATATGGAATAGTATTGGCCCATTTAGCTAATTGCTGAATAGGTAAATCTTTATTAAACAGCACCACCTCATCGCCCTCTTGCACGCTTTCTATAGTTGTTAAATCAATCATGCATAAGTCCATACAAATATTACCTATAATCTTAGCAGCTTGATTATGAATTAAAACATGGGCTACTCCATTTCCCAAATTGCGCGGATAACCATCTGCATAACCTATATTGATAATGCCTATTTTCATAGGACTAGTAGCTACAAAATTTCTACTATAGCCAACACTTTCGCCCGATGCTATAGTTTTAATTTGTGCAATACGAGATTTTAACGTAGCTACTTCTTGCAATTGATGTTGCATATGCTCATCATCAGCAATACCGTACAAACCTAATCCTAAACGCACCATATGATAATGCAACTGAGGATGTCTGGATATCGCTGCAGAATTGGCTAAATGCAAAATAGGGGTGTAACCAAGTGTTTGAATAAGTTGCCCACTCATTTTATCAAACAGTTCTTGTTGCGCTTTCGTAAAATCATCAAACTGTATATTTTCGCTAGCCGCAAGATGACTAAATATTGAAAGCACTTTGATTGCTTTATGTTCTACTAAAGCAGTCATTAAATCCTTCAGATCAGATGCTGTAAACCCTAAACGATGCATACCCGTATCTAATTTAATATGGATACCAACCGATTTTTCAGGAGTGCGTTGTAAGGCTTGGATAAATAATTGCAAAGAACTGAGATTATAAATCTCCGGTTCTAAACCCCACAAAATCATACGATCAAAAGAAGAACTATCGGGACTCATAACCATAATAGGCAAACCAATTCCGGCTGTTCGCAATGCAATTCCCTCATCGGTGTATGCAACGGCCAAATAATCTACACCCACATGCTCTAAGGCATTAGCCACTTCAAAACTTCCACTTCCATAGGAAAAAGCTTTTACCATAGCCATGGTTTTTACGCCTGGCTGTAAGTGAGATCGGTATACCGACCAATTTTGTTTTAATGCACTTAAATTAATTTGCATTTCTGTTTGGTGCACATACTCTTCTAACTGTGCAACTATTTTTTCAAACTCAAAATGCCTAGAGCCTTTTAATAAAATCGTTTCGTTTTGAAATCTAAAACTTTGTAATTGCTGTAGAAATGCATTTGTATTTTCAAAAAAGTAACAAGGTACTGTCAATTGATCTCTAAACAATTGTTGATATTGTAGGAGTTGTTCTCCAATACCCAAAAAACGATGCAATTGACATTGTTGTAATTGTTTTATTAAATTTAATATTGCATCTTGATTTCGCACATCAGGTATATCCGATAAAATAATACTTTTTAGATCATGTTGCTTTTGCTGTTGCAAAACTTGAAATGCATTGCTTAAGGAAACCGAATCAGCATTATAGATATCGCTTAACAAACTACAATTATGCATGCCTTTTTTCAACTCTAAACGCATGGCAATGCTAGGTAAGCTTTCAAATCTATGAATAAGTGAAGCATCCCATAAGGTAGTTGCTTGCAAAGCAACAAAACAAGTTATTGCATTTTCTATTGAGGCATCATCTGTAAAGGGTATAGATACCACTACAACTGCCTCTTTGCTTTTCAGCTTGATTTCGGTAACTGTTTTCTGTTTTGAAAACTCAACATATACATTGGCATTGGTATCTTTTGTTGACCAATTCAATAATTGTCTATCCTGGTATTGCTGTTTCATTATATGATCCACTTGCTCATCATCGCTGTGATATATAATGGTATTGCAATCCGAAAACAATTTTAATTTCTCTTCAATTTTAGCCGCTTGATTTTCAAAACCTTCTTGATGAGCTACACCCATATGTGTAAGTACTCCAATATTTGGTTTTAAAATATCCTGCAAGCGATTCATTTCATTTTTCTTGGAAATGCCCGCTTCAAAAATTCCAATATCAATAGCTTGTGGCATTTTCCAAACGGATAAGGGAACACCAATTTGTGAATTATAACTCAGTGGACTTTTATATACTTTACATTTTTCTTCTAGCAGATAAGCCAACCATTCTTTTACAATCGTTTTGCCATTACTACCTGTAATGCCTATTATTGGACCATGCTGTGTTGCACGAATTACAGTAGCTATGGTTTGTAGCGCTACTAAGGTATCTTTAACTTCAATAAAATGAGCATCTGGAAATTCGGCAATAGTAATTTCCTCACTCACTAAAAAACAACGCACCCCTTTTTCATAAGCCGACTTGATATAATCATGTCCGTTTCTATGCGAAGCTTTTATAGCAACAAACAAACTGCGTTTACCTTCTAAAATTGCTCTAGAATCGATAACGACATCAACAAGCTCTTGATCTTGAACAGAGATTGTTTCAAGGCCTAGTGTTTTTCGTATATAAGATAAAGTGTACATGATTATCGAGCAAAAAAATCAGTATAGTTAGCTTTTTCAAAAAGCATAGAAAATAATTGAGCCGTTGCTTGCACATCACCACCCGCTCTGTGTCTTGCCGTATGATTGATGCCAATTTCCGTGCATAGTTTACCAAGACTATAGCTTGTCATACCAGGTATTAATTTTCGAGATAATTTCACAGTGCATAATTTTGGTACATTTAATTTATACCCGTGCACTTGTAAATGCGCATTGACAAAAGAATAATCAAAGCCCACATTGTGTGCAACAAAGACTTTATCTTTCAGTAAATGATAAATAGTAGCGGCTACTTCATCAAAGGCTGGCGCTGATGCCACCATTTCATTAGTAATACCTGTAAGCTGTTGAATAAAATAAGGAATGTATTGATTAGGTTTTACTAATGTTTCGTAAAAATCGACAACCTCTTTGCCATTATGAATAGCAACGGCGATTTCTGTAATGCTACCACTACTAGCATTACCACCCGTTGTTTCTATATCCACAATAGCGTATAATTTCATAATCTTACCAAAGTTAGTCCTTTGCAATGATTTTTTATTTTATGTTAGCCATTAATTTTCAATGACTTGATAAGAGACACAAAAATTTAATTTGTTAAAGTCATTATAATGGTTTAACTTTTGTAAAATTTATAGCTGTATGAGTACTATAAACCGCACAGAGCTATCATCAAAACCAATGGAAAAAGACTTTGATAGCAACCTAGATCCTATTTTTAAAAAATATGCGAATAAGACCTTACCAACAGGTTTAATGAAAACCACCGCTGGTATCAATCCATATAATGGCGCTTGGACAGAGGCTGAGGTGCTACATCTTTTAAGACGTTGTACGTTTAGTCCGAATGCAACTATGGTGCAGACATTACTTGCCATGAATCCATCGCAAGCAGTAGATTTACTTTTCACCAATGCAATTAATACCATTACTACTCCGCCCATCAACGATTATAATACGGCTACCTATACCGATCCTACAGGTGTAGCTCCCGGAGCTACTTGGGTAAATGCAGCCTATGGAGATAGCACCGTAAACTATAAGCGCGGAATCTCTATGAAAGCTTGGTGGATGAAACAAATGATAAATAATAACAATTCTATTCTGGAAAAAATGGTTTTGTTTTGGCATAATCATTTTTCTAATGAATTAAGTACCGTACCAGATGCTCGAGTATATTATAAACATCTTGAATTATTGCGCACCTATGCATTAGGTAATTTCAAAACCTTTACCAGACAGATGACTACAGATGTATGTATGCTGTACTATCTCAATGGATATTTGAATACTAATACATCTCCAGATGAAAACTATGCTCGTGAGTTGCAAGAATTATTTACTGTTGGGAAGGAAAATTCGCCTAATTATTCAGAAGATGATGTAAAAGCAGCCGCTAAAGTATTAACTGGCTGGAGAATTAATACCACCACTACCATCCCAACTGCGTTTTTTGATAGCACTAAACATCATACTTCCAACAAGCAGTTTTCTGCTTTCTACGGAAATGCTGTAATACCCTATCAATCTGGTGCCAACGGTGCATTAGAAACGGATATTTTAATAGATATGCTATTTTCAAAACAGCAGGAAGTAGCTAAATTCATGTGTAGAAAACTATACCGTTTCTTCATCTACTACACCATAGACAATACCGTAGAAACTAATGTTATTGCACCTTTAGCACAAATTTTTATCAATAATAACTGGGATATTGTTCCGGTTCTAAAAACATTATTCAAAAGCGAGCATTTCTTCGAACTCAACTCCAAAGGTTGCATCATTAAATCACCAATTGATTTCTTAGTAGGCATCTTCAATACTTTTAAAGTAGATGTACCTGCTACTATGACCGATTATAATAAAGCACTTATCTATAATTATGTTAGAAGTTATGGTTCATTGATTGCTCAAGATATTGCTGATCCTCCAAATGTTTCAGGTTGGCCATCGTATTATCAAGTGCCCGAATTTCATGAAATCTGGATCAATTCAAACACCCTGCCTAGACGCATGGCATTTTCAGATATGATGTTGAATAGCGGATTTACTGCAGGCTCTGGAACGACTATTAAAATTGATTATTTGAATTTTGTAGCTCAAATTCCTAATGCTGACGATCCGGTTATACTCATAGATTATTTATGTAATCATTTGTTAGGTATTTCGGTTTCTCAATCTAAAAAAGATGCTTTAAGAATCAACTATTTATTATCAGGTCAAACAAGTAATTATTATTGGACTAATGCCTGGATTACTTACATAGGCAACCCTAATACAGCCAATACTAATATTGTAAAACCTCGACTTTTAGGTTTATTTCTTGAACTCACCCGCTTACCAGAATTTCAATTAAGCTAAACTAACGCGCTTATGAAACGTAGAGATTTTTTAAAAATGGCCCCGGTAGCTGCAGCAAGCACCGCTATGATGATTAATGGTTTGCCAATTCAATCATTTGCCGAACATCCATTATTGCACTTACTTGCCAAACAAACTCAAGCTAATGGCAGAGTGATGGTTTTCGTTCAATTAAATGGTGGAAATGATGGTTTGAATACCTTAATTCCATTGGATCAATATAGTGCCTTATCAACTGCGAGAGGCAATATCTTAATTCCCCAAAACCAAGTACTCCCTCTTGCAGGATTTCCGAATACGGGCTTACATCCGGCTATGAACAAAGTAAGAGACATGTACGTAAATGGCATGGTTAATATAGTGCAGAGTGTGAGCTACCCAACACCCAATTTTTCTCACTTTAGAGCCACTGATATCTGGCTTACTGCGTCAGACTCAAATCAATATTTAGATACGGGTTGGTTGGGGCGTTATTTAGATAATGAATATCCGGGTTACCCAATGGGCTACCCTAATGCTTCAATGCCAGATCCTTTAGCTATTCAAATTGGTTCTAGTGTATCCTCTGTTTTCTCAGGCAACAACGTTAATATGGGCATGGCTATTTCTGATATTAATAACTTCTATAATATCGTAAACAATTCAGTAGATCCGGCACCTAACACACCAGCAGGACACGAACTTACTTTCTTACGCTATATCTCTCAACAAACACAACAATACAATGCTGTTTTACAAACAGCGGCTAACAACGCAAGCAATCTGTCTAATCAATACCCTAGTGGAAATAATTTAGCAGACCAGTTGAAAATCGTTGCTCGTTTAATCGCTGGCGGATTAAAAACACCGCTTTATATTGTTAGCATTGGTGGTTTCGATACCCATTCCGTTCAAGTAGACCCTACTGACCATACTATCGGTGCGCATGCTACGCTATTAAAAAAATTATCAGATGCTGTTTATGCATTTTATGATGATTTGAAACTACACAATGTAGATGATAAAGTTGCAACAGCTACCTTCTCTGAATTTGGAAGAAGAATTAATTCTAACTCAAGTGGTGGTACCGATCATGGTACAGCGGCTCCTGTAATGGTATTCGGGAAATCTGTTAATCCTGGTATTATCGGATTTAATCCAATCATTCCTACTACAGTTACCACAAGCAATAACTTACCAATGCAGCATGATTTCCGTTCGGTATATGCTGCAATTTTAGCTGACTGGTTTGATTTGCCTACAAGCGAAGTGAATGCGATTCTCTATCGATCTTTCCCAATCCCTCCAATATTTAAAAAAGTAAATGGGGTTGCTAATACTCTAGAGGGTGGCGACCATGAAGCCTTAGGACAAAGTGCACCAAACCCAATGACGAATAGCACGCATATTCCTTTCTACTCAGACGGCTCACATGTGCTTATTGAATTATATAATATGGAAGGGCGTGTGGTTCAAACATTAATGAATCAGGTGTTAGAACGCGGAGCACATGAATTAATACTGTATAGAAATGATTTACCCGCTGGAACTTATGTATATAAATTAATCAATGGTAAAATTACCAGTAGCAGAAAACTTATGATAGTAGATTAAAAAAGGCGCTCATGGAGCGCCTTTTTTTTATTTTAATTTAAATGCTTTTTTAACCGCATCTACGTAATCTAATTTTTCCCAAGTGAATAATTCCACTTTTACTTTCTTCTCGTTTTCTTTTCCTTTGTTAAATACTTTAGTTACGGTTTCTGCTTTTCTACCCATATGGCCATAAGCAGCTGTTTCACTATAAATTGGATTTCTTAATTTTAAACGTTGCTCAATAGCATACGGACGCATATCAAATACTTTTTCAACTATTTTAGCAATAGCACCGTCGTTCATGTTTACTTTAGAAGTACCATAGGTATCAATGAAAATACCACACGGTTTTGCTACACCAATTGCATAAGATACTTGTACTAATACTTCATCGCATACACCTGCTGCTACTAAGTTTTTAGCCACATGACGAGTTGCATACGCTGCGCTTCTATCTACTTTAGAAGGATCTTTGCCAGAGAACGCACCACCACCGTGTGCACCTTTACCACCATATGTATCAACAATGATTTTTCTACCCGTCAAACCGGTATCACCATGCGGACCACCAATTACAAATTTACCTGTAGGGTTAATGTGGAACGTGATTTTATCGTTGAATAATTTTTGTAAGGCTGGTTTCAATTGTTTTTTTACTCTTGGAATAATAATATTGATCACATCTTTCTTGATTTGATCTAACATTTTTTTATCTGATTTTTCAAAATCATCATGTTGTGTAGATACTACAATCGTATCTATACGAACAGGGGTATTATCATCATTATATTCAATGGTAACTTGACTTTTAGCATCTGGACGTAAATACTTCATTTCTTTACCAGCACGACGCGTACGTGATAATTCTTGAAGAATTTTATGCGCTAAATCCAAAGCTAATGGCATATAGTTCTCTGTTTCGCGTGTAGCATAACCAAACATCATACCTTGGTCGCCTGCACCTTGCGCATTAGCTAAAGTTTCAAAATCTTTTTTCTTAGCATCACGATCAACACCACGATTAATGTCTGCAGATTGTTCGTGAATAGCAGATAAAATACCGCATGAATTAGCTTCAAACATATATTCCGACTTCGTGTATCCTATCTCACGTATTACGCCACGAGCAATTTCTTGCACATCTAAATACGCTTTTGATTTTACTTCACCTGCTAAAACTACTTGACCAGTAGTTACTAAAGTTTCGCAAGCAACTTTTGATTGCGCATCATACGCTAAAAAGTTATCAATTAAGGCGTCCGAAATTTGATCGGCTACTTTATCTGGATGTCCTTCAGATACAGATTCTGATGTAAATAAATAAGGCATTTTTTTGTTTATAGTTAAAGGTTTAAAAATAGTTAATTATTTTATTACTCCACCGTTACCGATTTAGCTAAATTTCTTGGTTGATCTACGTTACAACCTCTTAAAATAGCAATATGATAGGATAACAATTGAAGTGGCACAATGGTTAATAATGGGGATAAAATTTCTTCTGTTGCTGGTATTTCAATAACATGATCAGCAAGCGCTTTAATTTGAGTATCGCCTTCATTGACAATAGCAATAATTTTACCCTTACGTGCTTTAACCTCTTGTACATTCGAAACGATTTTTTCATACGCACTTTGGTTGGTAGCCAAAAATACTACTGGCATATTTTCATCGATCAATGCAATAGGACCATGCTTCATTTCTGCTGCAGGATAACCCTCAGCATGAATGTAAGAAATCTCTTTTAGTTTTAAAGCTCCTTCTAATGCTACTGGGAAATTATATCCTCTACCTAAATACAAGAAGTTACTTGCATCTTTGTAGATGGCTGCAATATCTTGAATTTGTTTGTCGAGGAGTAAAATCTTTTCAATTTTAGATGGAATTTGTTCCATCTCGTATAATATTATTCTTAAAGCCGATTTGGTGATCGTCCCTTTTTCAGCAGCTAATTGCAAAGCTATCAAGGTAAGAATCGTTACTTGTGCGGTAAATGCTTTAGTAGATGCCACACCAATTTCTGGTCCGGCATGGGTATACGAACCAGCATGGGAAAGACGTGCTATAGAAGATCCAATTACATTACAAATCCCATAAATCATAGCTTTTCTTTCTTTAGCTAATTCTATAGCCGCTAAAGTATCGGCTGTTTCACCTGATTGGGAAACGGCAAATACCACATCTTTTTCGGTAATAATAGGATTGCGATATCTAAATTCAGAAGCATACTCTACTTCAACTGGGACACGCGCTAAGTCTTCAATTAAATACTCCGCAATTAAGCTACTATGCCAAGATGTACCGCAAGAGGTAAATATAAAACGGTCTGCTTTATTTAATCGATTGGCATATTCATCTACACCACCTAATTTAATCCATCCACCTGCAGCACTCATTCTACCACGCATAGCATCAGCTACCACTTTTGGTTGTTCATGTATTTCTTTCAACATGAAATGCTCATAACCACCCTTCTCAATCATCTCCAAATTCAATTCTAGTTTTTGAATCTTTGGAGATTTCTCAACATTACCTAAGGTTTTAATGGTAAATCTTCCATCTCTATGCACCACTGCATATTCTTGATCGTTGAGGTAGATTACATTTTTAGTATACTCAATAATAGGCGAAGCATCAGATGCAATGAAAAATTCTTTATCTCCAATACCTAAAACCATAGGAGATCCCTTGCGAGCGGCTATCATGCGATCAGGATTTGATTGCTCTAACAACACAATAGCATAAGCGCCTATGACTTGATTCAATGCAATACGCACGGCTTCTTCTAAATCTACTTGTTCTTCTTTTTGTATTTCTTCAATGAAATTGACCAATACTTCTGTATCGGTATCTGATTTGAAGGTATATCCTCTTGCTTTGAGCTCTTTTTTAAGCGCATCATAATTTTCAATGATACCATTATGGATGATGGCTAAGTTACCAGAATTGGATAAATGAGGATGTGCATTTTTATCATTAGGTTCGCCGTGGGTAGCCCATCGGGTATGTCCTATGCCAATAGATCCAGTAGTATCGCTATTACCTACAAAATTTTCTAAATCAGAAACCTTGCCGGCTTTTTTAAAAACTTTTAACTCTTCTTTGATAACCGCTACTCCGGCACTGTCATAACCTCTATACTCCAATCGCTTCAATCCTTTTATTAAAATAGGATAGGCATCTTGTTGTCCAATGTATGCTACAATTCCGCACATATTTGATTACTGAATTTTGGTATAGATGATATTTAATTTGATTTTACTGCTACTATGTTTGTTGCCCCCAGCTTTTAATCGGTATGCGCCAGGGAAACTCACAGTACCGTTTAATCTCAAATGTACAAAATTTCTTTTCTTTAATATAGCACTTTGAATTTCTCTAGGGATATTAAGAATATATTGATATACCTTTTGATTGTTTACATAGGCTACTCTTCTTGTACCATCTATAAAATTCAATGGCTCATTACTTGAGGTAGGATAGCGATCGGCAATGGTATAGGTTGTACCTGTGCTGTCAATTCCAGAAGGGAATAAACGAACTGGGGCTTCAAAAAGGGTATCTTCAGCACTAGTAGGAGCTAATTGCGTTATGACTAACTCTGCTTTATTAATAATGGTTTTATTGAGTTGAGATAAGACTTTATCTAAACGAATTGCAATATCACCCGCTGCTCCTGGCTCGTTTTGAATCATGAAAATAGAATCGGTCACTTTACCACTTGCTGGGAAATAGTTAGCGATTGGATAACTATTAAAGCTTCTTTTTATCCAATTGCTATGCGCACAATAGCTCGATACAAAACCGAATGAAGTACGCAAAGAATCATCCGTGGAATTATGATAATAGAAAATAATATTAGCTCTTGAATTTTGATCAAGACCATCTAATTTGAAATAAGGAATAGCTCTTCCCGTTGCAGAAGCAGTGGTATCAGGCTCTACATAAATACCTTTAAACCAAGTAAGGAAAGTAGGGTAATCGGCAAATTTACTTCCTCCAGCATTCGCTAAAATACTATCAGCTACCCATGAATTTAGTTTAATACGTAATTGTGGCGCTACTTTCACTCCCCAAACCGTTGCACTATCCATCACCTTACGAATATTCATGATAGCGGAGCCCATGGGTTTTAATCTATTTACACCCAATTTTTGATTAGAGTAATACAAACTGTCTCTACTAAATGCATCTTCTATTTGGAATACATTTAATTGTTGATTGACCGTTGCATTAGAATCACCATAAATTACTCCACTATAAGGCAATACTAGAATAGCTGAGTCGATAACTGGATTCGTGCCAGCAAAGGTAAAAGAAGTAGTCGGTGGCACTATTTGGAAAAACACACCGGCATAGGTTTTGCCAAAAAACGGATCGGCATTAATAACTCCTATCCCTTTAAAAATATCTGAACTGTAATAATTATAACCTGTCAAAACGGAGTCATCATTGACCGTTAGGGTTTGAATAGAGTCGAGCTCTAAAGCAAAGGTATTGATATTATCTACCGGTGGTATGACCGTAGAATTGATTAAGGTATCTTCTTTACATGCCTGCAAGGAGCTTACGAATAGAATAACAGCTGAGAGCTGAACAAAAAATGATGATGCCTTCAATGGAAATAATTTTATACGAAGATGGTAAAAGTAACTTTAAGACTCTGTTAAGGTTTTGTACAATTCTAACAAATCAGTAACGTCGTTCGTCCAATTTTCATCGTGCTGAATAATTTTCTTGTAACGACTAGGCTTTAATTCAGACTTTAAGGTTGGATTTAAATCTGCTTGTCCGGCTACTAATACATCTGCATATTTCATAGCACCTAAAGTCAAGGCTTCATTTGTGCCTGGCGCATACAATTCAAAATCTTTATCTTTCATATCGGTATTCACCAATGCCTTTTTGTTGAACGTAGCATTTAATGACTCCTCAAATTGATTATTTTGTACGGTGAAAATAGATTTGGTATATCCAAATACAGGGTCTTTTTTATAGGCTGTTTTTAGATATAATGGAATTAAAGATGTCATCCATCCATGACAATGAATAACATGCGGAGGCCATCCAAATTTCTTAACCGTTTCTAAGGCGCTTTTTGCAAAGAAAATCATACGCTCTGCATTGTCGTCATAGAAATTCTCCTTATCGTCTCTAAATTCAAATTTACGTTTGAAATAATCTTCATTATCCATAAAGTAAACCTGCAAACGAGCATTAGGCAAAGAAGCTACTTTTATAATTAATGGATAATCGTCTTTATCGATAATAACATTGATACCCGACAAGCGAACTACCTCATGTAATTTATGTCTACGTTCGTTAATGGTACCAAAACGAGGCATGATAACACGTATTTCAATACCTGCATCAAATGTTTTTATAGCTAACTTGTTAAGAATATGAGCAAAGTCGGTAAGCTCTAAATAAGGTGATAATTCATTCGCTACGATAAGCACTCTTTTTTTGTCTAAAGACATTTGAATCGAATTATATGGTAAAAATTTTACTTACATGGATCACATGTAATAGAAATAGGTTGCAAATTTACGAAATAATTGATTTCAATGCGTTAATTTGTGGCATTACTTAGCAAGTATATATGGTAATTTTTAAAAAAGCAGCTGATTTACAGGACTTTATAACTAACAAGCGAAATGAACAGCAGCTCAAATTAGGCTTTATTCCAACTATGGGAGCCCTTCACGAAGGCCATTTGTCTTTAATTGAAGCCGCTAAAAAGCAAGAATGCCTTACGGTATGTAGCATTTTTGTGAATCCAACTCAATTTAACGATCCTGAAGATTTTAAAAAATATCCCAATACGCTTACTGCCGATACCAAAACTTTATTGGATGCCCAATGCGATATTTTATTTATACCCGATGTGCAAGAAATTTACCCAAATGGATTTGATGCAGTAAAAACATATGCCTTTGGATATCTAGAAACCATTTTTGAAGGCGCTCAAAGACCGGGGCATTTCGAAGGCGTTGGCAAAGTTGTAGCCCGTTTATTAGAACTTGTGCAACCCCAATTGTTATTTTTAGGTCAGAAAGACGCTCAACAATGCTTGGTCATTAAAGCGCTCATCAAACAAATGCATTGGGAGCAGAAAACGAGTGTAATCATAGTGCCCACCATAAGAAACAAACAAGGCCTAGCCTTAAGCTCACGCAATCTTCGTTTAAACGAAACGGAGCAACAACAAGCACTAGCCCTGTATCAATCCTTGCAATTTATCAATGCTGCTAAAACAACTACTACCTTTGTTTTAGCCCAACAACATTGCGAAGCACTACTTCGACAAAATCATTGCAAGATAGAATATATAGCATTAGCAGATGCGGAGACCTTAAAGCCCCTTGCAGATTTTGACCATCAAAAAGATATGATTGTATTGATTGCCGCTCGCGTTGGTGCTGTGCGACTTATTGACAATTTATTGATTTAAAAATAAAAAAAGCCCTGAGTTTCAGGGCTTTTTTATTTCTTTATTTTACTCTAAATATTTTAAGCATATTGGTTGGCAAATGCTCTTGTATTGGTGTACTACCCGTATGCACCACTATATCATCAAAAGTAAGTAATTGTTTTTCTTTAAGAATTTCTACTTGGTCATTAAACATCGTATCCAAGCTCTCTTCTTTATCATAGTAAAAGGCTTGTACACCCCAACTCAAGCTCAATTGATTAATTAAAGATTGTGTTTTGGTGAAAATAAACAATGGTGATTGCGGGCGATAACTTGATAACATAAAACCAGTATAACCCGATTGCGTCATTCCTATTAAAGCATTTGCTTTAACTTCTTGCGAAATATTACATGCATTATAACACAAAGCATCACTTAAGAAAGAAGGTGAATGAGGTTGTGGTGTTAAGTTTCTATTGTATACCATTTCTTCTTTTTCTACTTCTCTGATTATATCCACCATAGTTTTAATCACTAACTCTGGATATTGTCCCATAGCAGTTTCTCCACTCAACATCACCGCATCAGCACCTTCTAAAACGGCATTAGCTACATCGGTGATTTCACTTCTATTTGGTCGCGTACGATCTATCATACTTTCCATCATTTGTGTAGCAATAATTACCGGCTTAGCTCTATGAATACATTTTCTTACGATTGTTTTTTGAATCATAGGAATTTGCTCTAAAGGTAATTCCACGCCCAAATCGCCGCGTGCAACCATTACCGCATCTGAAGCTAAAATAATTTCTCTTAAATGCACAAGTGCTTCAGGCTTTTCAATCTTAGCAATAATTTTTGCACTGCTTCCTTTCTC